>Ga0068870_10000025_pt1 | contig 46848 bp, 47 predicted proteins | sample KBSMisM62_FD_66599 | JGI IMG/M metagenome (GOLD analysis project Ga0068870, IMG submission 66599) | Miscanthus rhizosphere microbial communities from Kellogg Biological Station, Michigan, USA - KBS Miscanthus M6-2 | ecosystem: Host-associated > Plants > Roots > Rhizosphere > Soil ...
GCACATGACGACCAGGACATTGAGCCACGCTGCTTCATTGGGGGCCCTGATCGCCTTCATGGCGCTTACACCAATTCTGCCTGCGCCTGCAGCGGACGGTCCGCAGAAAGTCGTCGCCGTCAAGGTCGCCGCAAGTGAGGGTACTTCTCGCTCCATCCCGCTCGGGATCGGAAAATCGGTTGCCATCGACCTCCCTGCGGACATTAAAGACGTATTGGTTGCCGATCCCAAGATCGCCAACGCCGTCGTTCGTTCGTCGCGGCGGGTGTACATGATCGGTGTTGCGGTCGGGCAGACGAACATTTTCTTTTTCGATGCTGACGGCAAGCAAATCGCTGGATTTGATATTGCCGTGACGCGTGACCTTAATGGCGTACGCGCGGCGCTCAAGCAGTCGATGCCCGACTCCGACATTCATATTGAGGGTGTCGGAGCGGACGGCGTGATGCTTTCCGGCACAGCAGCCAACGATGCCGAATCTCAGCATGCTTTTGACATCGCTGCGCGACTCGTCGGCGGCGAAACGAAGGTCGTCAACGGCCTCGCGGTTCGCGGGCGAGATCAGGTGATGCTCAAGGTGACCGTCGCTGAGGTCCGGCGGGACGTTATCAAGCAACTCGGCATCGATCTTTCGGGAAGTCTCAATTACGGAACGGCCGTGGTGAATTTCAACACCAGCAATCCATTTTCGGCCACGGGTCAACCCATAAGCGATACGTTTCTTCGTGGCGCGTTTCCGAGCGTTACAGCAACGTTGCGTGCCATGGAGCGCGCGGGCGTAATCCGCACTCTGGCAGAGCCTAACCTGACCGCGATTTCCGGAGAGACAGCAACATTCGTTGCTGGCGGTGAATTTCCGATTCCGAACGGACTGTCGTGCGACACGACCCGTTCACCGCCAATCTGCCAACCACAGATCACATTCAAGAAATTTGGCGTAAGCCTGGTGTTCACCCCTGTCGTTCTTTCGGAAGGCCGCATCAGTCTGAAAGTCATGACCGAGGTGTCCGATCTTTCGACAGAGAACGCGATGACGTTGCAGGTCACCGGATCCGCCAGCTCGCTGACGGTGCCGTCGATTCAGACCCGCCGCGCCGACACGGTGGTCGAAATTCCGTCGGGTGGTTCCTTGGCCATGGCCGGGATGATTCAGGAGCAGACGAAGCAGTCGATCAGCGGTCTGCCTGCGCTTCAGCAGGTCCCTGTGCTCGGCGCTTTGTTCAGGAGCCGCGACTACATCAATCACCAATCCGAGTTGATGGTGATTGTGACGCCTTACGTGGTCCGCGCTGTGGCGCAAAAGCAATTATCGCGGCCGGACGACGGATTTTCTGACCCGAGCGATCCACAGTCCGTTCTCCTCGGCAACCTCAATCGCATCTATGGCGTTGCAGGAAAGGCCGATTCACGACGCGGCAACAACTATCACGGCAAGTACGGCTTCATCCTCGATTGAGTGGGGGAAATTTTGATGACGGCAATTATCACGGCGTCGGTCAGAGGCCGCAGCAGGGTGGTGCTTCGTGCACTGATGGCAGGTTGCGTCGCCCTCACGTTGTCTGGCTGCTACCAGACCGAGGTCGCGCAAAAGGAATATCCGACCGATTACCGTCAGCGCCACCCGATCGTGCTGCGCGAAGGCCCCCAAAACATCGATATTCTGATTGGCCGCAATCGCGGCGGGTTGACTGCGAGCCAACGCGCCGATGTCGTTTCTTTTGCCCAGGCTTGGCGCAAGGAAGCCGGCAGCGGAATTGTTATCGAGGTTCCAAAGGGCGGCCCTACCGATCATGCTGCCTCTGATGCAGCGCGGGAGATTCGCTCGATCTTTACCGCCGTCGGCGTGCCGTCGAGCGCGATCTATGCGCGCAGTTACCGGCCGCCGAAGACTTCACTCGCCAGCATCAGGCTCAATTATACGAAGATAATTGCGGAGGCAGGACCGTGCGGAGAATGGCCAAAGGATCTCGGGCCGTCATGGGATTCAGGATATACCTCAAACCAGCCGTACTGGAATTTCGGCTGCGCCATGCAACGCAACCTTGCGGCCATGGTCGACAATCCTGCTGACCTGGTGCAGCCGCGCGGCGAGATCCCGCCATATGCGCCGCGCCGCTCCGTCGTGCTTGACAAATGGCACAAGGGCCAGACCACCTCCGGCGCCTACACCGGATATGAAACCGGTAAAATCAGCGATCTAGGCAAATGATAAAGCACGCTCAGCAAGCTGCCGTCACAGCCGATGCTTCGGCCCCGGCCGTCTCCAGTGCCGCAGCCGAGGCACATATAGCGCCGGCGCCGCGCATATCATTACAGGCCTTCTGCGAGACGGTTGAAAGTGCAGCCGCTGTCCAGGCCGCGGGTGAAGACCGGCGTCTTGGGAAGGCCCACGTTAAAATCCAGATGGGCGGTATCGGAGCCGCGATCGAAGCTTTCCGCAACTCGCCTACGCCGAACGTCATTCTGATTGAAATGGATGCACGCGCCACCGACATTCTCGGCGGACTCGACCAGCTGGCAGAACACTGCGACGCCGCGACGCGCGTGATCGTGATGGGCCGCGTCAACGACGTCTTGTTGTACCGCGAGTTGACACGGCGTGGCGTGAGCGAATATCTGATGACGCCGGTCAGCACTATTGATGTGGTCCGGGCGGTTTGCCACCTGTTTTCGGCACCTGACGCCAAGCCGGTAGGCCGTATCGTCGCAGTTGTGGGCGCCAAAGGCGGCGTAGGCGCGTCCACCGTGGCGCACAACGTGGCCTGGGCGATCGGACGTGATCTCACGATCGAATCGGTGGTTGCGGATCTCGATCTTCCTTTCGGCACCGCCGGCCTCGATTACAATCAGGACCCGCCTCAGGGCATCGCCGACGCCGTTTTCTCTCCCGATCGAGTCGACACTGCGTTTGTCGACCGTCTCCTGTCGAAATGCACCGACCATCTCAGCCTGCTGGCGGCGCCCGCGACCCTTGAGAGGGTCTACGACTTCGGTGCCGAAGCCTTCGATTCGATACTGGATTCACTGCGCGCGACCATTCCGTGCGTCGTTCTCGACGTTCCCCATCAATGGGCGGGCTGGACAAGGCGCCTGCTCGTCAGTGCGGATGAAATTCTGGTTGTTGCCGGGCCGGATCTGGCCAATCTGCGCAATGCCAAGAATCTCATCGATCTGCTGCGTGCGTCACGGCCGAACGATCATCAACCCCGCTACTGCCTCAACCAGGTCGGCATTCCCAAGCGCCCGGAAATCTCCGCGGCCGACTTTGCAAAGGCGCTTGAAACAAGTCCGCTCGCGGTCATTCCGTTCGAGCCACAGCTGTTTGGTCCGGCCGCCAACAACGGTCAAATGATCGGGGAAGTGTCGGCCAATCATAAGACCGCGGAGATCTTTCGTCAGATCGCCCAGGCGCTTACCGGGCGTGGCGAAGTCAAAAAGCCTCGCCGCGGCCTGCTGCCGCCTTTGCTCTCGAAGATCGTGAAACGCAAAGGCTGAATCGTCGGGAGTAACTCGCCTTGTTCGGTAAGCGAAGCGCAACCTCGGAAGCCCAAGTCGCCGTACCTCCTGCGCCGGTAGCGCCGGCTCCGGCGCCGCTTCCGTCTGCCGAGGCTCCAAAGGCCGCGTCGGCGGCTCCCGTCGAGACCGGGCGCACGCCGTTCCCGTCTGACGGGCTGGGCGCGCCGATCGTCTCGCCGCCGGTTGCGCCGCGGGCGCCCACTCCCGCCCCGACTGCCGTCGATACGCGGCGGTCGGAAGCGTATTACGAGACCAAAACCACCATTTTCGGCGCGTTGATCGAGGCAATCGACCTCGCGCAACTCGCCCGGCTCGATGTTGAATCCGCGCGCGAGGAAATCCGCGACATCATCAACGAGATCATCGCGATCAAGAACATCGTGATGTCAATCTCGGAGCAGGAAGACCTGCTCGACGATATCTGCAACGACGTCCTTGGCTTCGGGCCTCTCGAGCCGCTGCTTGCGCGCGACGACATCGCCGACATCATGGTCAATGGGGCCGGTACGGTCTACATCGAAGTCCAGGGAAAGATCCAGAAGACCGCTATTCGCTTTCGCGACAACCAGCAGCTGCTGAACATCTGCCAACGAATTGTCAGCCAGATCGGACGCCGCGTCGACGAATCTTCACCGATCTGCGACGCCCGCTTGCCGGACGGTTCGCGCGTCAACACGATTGTTCCCCCGCTTGCGATCGACGGACCGGCACTCACGATCCGCAAATTCAAAAAGGACAAGCTGACGCTCGATCAGCTCGTCAGATTCGGTACGATTACGCCGCAGGGTGCCGAGATTCTACGCATCATCGGGCGCAGCCGCATTAATACCCTGGTCTCGGGCGGCACCGGTTCCGGCAAGACCACGCTGCTTAACTGCCTTACGCAGTTCATCGACGACGACGAACGCATCATCACGTGCGAGGACGCGGCAGAATTGCAACTGCAGCAGCCTCATGTGGTGCGGCTGGAAACGCGCCCGCCGAATCTCGAAGGTGAGGGCCAGGTCACCATGCGTGACCTGGTGCGCAACTGCCTGCGTATGCGTCCCGAACGGATCATCGTCGGCGAAGTCCGCGGACCAGAGGCATTCGACCTCTTGCAGGCGATGAACACTGGTCATGACGGTTCGATGGGCACGCTCCACGCCAACAACCCACGTGAGGCATTGTCGCGTTTGGAATCAATGATCACGATGGGCGGATTTGCGCTTCCGTCGCGCACAATCCGCGAGATGATCTGCGCTTCGGTCGATGTGGTTATTCAGGCTGCACGCCTGCGCGACGGCTCCCGCAAAATTACTCACGTCTCCGAAGTGATGGGGATGGAAGGCGACGTCATCGTTACCCAGGATATTTTCGTTTACGACATGGACGGCGAAGACGCCAAAGGCAATATCATTGGCCGTCATCGCTCGACCGGGATCGGCCACCCGCGTTTCTGGGATCGCGCCCGCTACTACGGCGAAGAGAAGAATCTGGCTGCTGCGCTCGACGCGGCAGAGGCCACCAACGAGGCCTAGGCGGAGCAGGCTGTGCAAATTATCGCCGTATTCTTCCTCGCCTCCGCCGCCATCGGCGGCGTCGTCTATGTTTTTCTTTACCCGCTTCTTTCCGGCGAGCGCAAAGCCGAGCAGCGGATACAAAGCGTCGCGGGGACAACCCCGACCACACGGGCCACGCGCGGACCACAGAAATCGCGCCGAGACGCCATCGAGTCGACGCTCAAGGATTTTGACGAGCGCCACAAGAAATCCAAGAATGTACCGATTTCGGCAAGAATCGCGCGCGCCGGTCTGTCCTGGTCGAAGCGCCAGTTTTGGATAATTTCGGCGGGTATTGGGCTCGCGATGTTCGCCTTGGGCACGTTTGGCGGCGCTGGCCTGCTGGTTTCGGCGGTCCTTGGCTTCGCCGGAGCCTTCGGCGTCCCGCGGTGGCTGTTGTCCTTTCTGAGGAAACGCCGCGAGACAAAGTTTCTCGACCATTTTCCAGATGCCGTCGACGTTATCGTCCGCGGCATTAAGGCCGGTTTGCCGCTGCTCGACTGTATCAAAATGATCGTGTCCGAGGCGCCAGACCCGATCAAGACTGAATTCCGTCTCATCTTGGAAACGCAGGCGGTTGGAATGCCGTTGGGCACGGCCTGCGGTAAATTGTACGAGCGCACGCCGCTGCCAGAAGCGAATTTTTTCGGAATCGTCGTTGCGATTCAGCAGAAGTCTGGCGGCAATCTCTCCGAAGCGCTCGGGAACCTGTCGAAGGTTCTGCGCGATCGTAAAAAAATGAAGGCGAAGATCCAGGCGATGTCGCAGGAGGCGAAGGCTTCGGCTGCCATTATCGGCGCGTTGCCGATCGCGGTGATGACATTGGTGTATCTAACCAGCCCTCACTATATCTCGCTGCTTTTCACCAATCCGGTTGGTCACATAATGCTGGCGGGATCCGCGGTCTGGATGGTTATAGGCACGTTCGTGATGAAGAAAATGATCAATTTCGACTTCTAGGCAGGCGAAAAGCATCCGATGCTCGAATTCCTGGTCAACGCGCTCAACGTGAAAACCATTACGGCGCTGTTTGCCGGCGTTGCCGCGGCCGCAACTGTGCTCACGCTGGCGATGCCTTTCGTATTTGTCGACCCGCTCGATAAGCGCATGCGTGCGGTCGCTCTCGAACGCGAGAAAATTCGTCAGCGCGAGCGCGAGCGGTTGGCGCAGGAAGGCCAGAAGGCCAAGCTTCGGCAGACGCCCAAGCAATACATCCAGACCATTGTCGACCGCTTCAACCTCACGAAATGGGTCGGTCAGGAAGAGGCGCGGCTCAAGCTCATCCAGGCCGGGTATCGTGGTCAGGCGCCCTACGTCACATATCTGTTTGTGCGCATGATCACGCCGGTAGTATGTTTTCTGTTCGCGCTACTCTATCTTTTTGTCATTCTCAAACTCGACCAGCCCACAATGGTCAAAGTCGGCGCGTGTATCGCCGCAGCCTATGTCGGCATGCAGCTGCCGCTGATATTGCTGAAGAACAAGATCCAACGCCGGCAATTGTCCATTAGACGGGCATTCCCCGACACGCTTGATCTGCTTCTGATTTGCGTCGAGTCTGGCATGTCGATCGAAGCCGCCTTCAGGAAGGTCAGCGACGAAATCGGCACGCAATCCGTCGCTCTGGCCGAAGAGCTTACGCTGACCACTGCCGAATTGTCGTACTTGCCTGATCGGCGTCAGGCATACGAGAACCTTGCCAAGCGTATCGATCTGGACGGGGTCAAATCGGTCTGTATGGCGTTGCAGCAGTCGGAGCGCTATGGCACTCCGCTTGCAACGATGCTCAGGGTCATGGCGCAGGAAAATCGCGACATGCGCATGTCGGAGGCCGAAAAGAAGGCCGCGGGACTGCCGCCGAAGCTGACCGTTCCGATGATCTTGTTCTTCCTGCCGGTGCTGTTCGTTGTCATTCTTGGACCAGCCGCGATTAAAGTGATGGCGTTGAAATAGAGTGCATCGAAGCGCGCGCTTCGGACACACTCACTTGACGTCCGCCAGCGGCAGCGCCGTTGTGGACTTGATTCGCTCCATTGCAAACCGCGACGTGACGTTCTTCAGCGGTACGGTGGCTATCAGTTTTTTGTAGAACGCGTCGTACCCGGCGATGTCGGTCACGACAACGCGCAACATGTAGTCGACGTCGCCGGCCATCCGGTAGAACTCCATCACTTCTGGCATGGCTCCCACCGTGGCGGCGAAGCTTTTGAGCCATTCCTGCGAATGGTCGCCGGTCTCGATCGAGACGAACACCGTGATGCCAAGGCCAACTTTTTCCGGGTCGATGATCGCCACCCGTCGGGTGATGACACCGTCGGCCTCCAGGCGCTGCAACCGCTTCCAGCACGGCGTCGATGACAGGCCAACCCGTTGGCCGATTTCTGCGACGGACAGCGATGCGTCTTCCTGCACGACGGCGAGGATCTTCCGGTCGATGGTATCCATTCTTTGGTCTCGTCAGAAAATAGAATAGACTACTACGATATTTGATTCAGATAGTATTTTATTCTTTTTTGATGCTCATACCTGTCTTTACAGAGAAAGATATTCTATTTCAATAGAAATTCTCGGCTGCTCTGCGGCGACCAATCCAACCTCGAAACCGTGCCATGAAAACTGTAGTTCGATTCAACCCCTTCACCGCTGTGCGTCGGCTCGGTGCCGCGATGCTGTTCAGCGCGGCTATGGCCGTTTCGGTTGCGGGGGCACACGCCGACCCGCTTGTGACGCCGCAATGGCTCAACGGACACCTCACCGACACCGATCTGGTCGTGCTCGACATCCGCTCCGCCATCGACGGCGGCGGTGCGCAGGCCTATGCGGCCGGACACATCCCAAAAAGCGTGCACAGTGACTACGACAAGGCCGGCTGGCGGGTTACACGGAACAATGTGCCATTCATGGTCCCGACCGTTCCGGAGCTGGAAAAACTAATCGGCGATCTCGGTATCGATGAAGATACGCATGTGGTTGTTGTTCCGGCGGGTGTGAATGTCCTCGACTTTGGATCGGCGGCGCGCACGTACTGGACGCTGAAATATGTGGGCGTGAAGAACGTCTCCATCCTCGACGGCGGCGTTGCCGCCTGGCGTAGTGCCGGTTTGCCTGTGGAGACCGGAACGAAGGCGCCGTCGCCAAAAATTTTCACGGCGACTGTCGACAAGAGCATTTTGGCTGAAGCCGTCGACGTCGAGTCCATCGAAGGCAAAGGCGGAGCAACCTTGGTCGATGCGCGGCCTGCGTCATTTTTCCTGGGCAAAGAAAAAGCGCCCGCGTCCAAGGCCTACGGCCACATTCCCGGCGCGCTGAATATCGACAGTTCGGAATTCTACGATGCAAAAAGCAATCGTCTGAAGCCAAAGGTCGAGCTGGCCGCAATCGCGAACGCGGTTCAGGGTCCTGTTGTGAATTATTGCAATACGGGCCATTGGGCTTCGACCGACTGGTTCGTGTTTCATGAAGTTCTTGGCCGCAAGGATGCCAAGCTGTATGCCGGTTCAATGGTCGAGTGGACCAGCAATGACAACCGGTCGATTGAATCTTCGCGCACGAAATGGGACGATCTGAAAAAGGCCCTCGGCCTCGGATCCTGACCTACGTTCCGGAGTTCCAATGACAACGGCAAGTTTGGCCGCGTCCGATCCGGGCGCGGCAGTTCGCATCGACCGCCTTTTCCTCGGGCTCGCACTGGCGGCAACGGCTATCTTGATCGCGCTGGTGCTTCTCGACCATCAGCTTGCCTCGGCGGCTTTGATCATCGGTGGCTTCGGTCTCGGAGTTGCATTCCTCAAGGCCGAGTTCAGTTATACCGCCTCGTGGCGGCGGTTTCTGACGCGCGGTGAGGCGGGAGGGATTCTCGGCGGCTTGATCGTGATCGCGGTCTGTGCGGTCGTCGTGGTGCCGGTGGCGGCGCTTCTACCGAAATACGGTGGCGCCATCGCTCCGCTCGGGCCCTCGCTGATCATCGGCGCGTTTGTCTTCGGTACCGGCATGCAGCTGGCGAACGGCTGCGGCTCGGGGACGCTTTATACGGTTGGCGGCGGATCAGGGCGCATGTTGGTCACGCTATTGTTCTTCGTCATCGGCAGCGTATTTGGCAGTCTGTCGCTGCCGTCATTTCTTGCTCTCGGTGGAATTGATCCGATCCTGGCGTCGGACTATCTCGGCGCCTGGGGTGGGCTGATCGCGACCCTTGCCAGTATCGCTGTCGCGGCTTTGTTGATCATCGCGGTTGCGCGCCGGCGTGGCGCGAACTTCATACCGTCGCGCAACTATGTTATCGGCGGCCTCGCAATCGGCGTTCTATGCGTTGCTGTTTTCCTTGCTGGCGGCCATCCCTGGAGCGTGACCTTCGGCTACACGGTATGGGGTGCAAAAGCCGCCACCGCGCTCGGCTTCGACCTTTCGCACTCGGCATTCTGGCAGTGGCCGGGCCCCAAGCATGCACTTGCAGAATCCGTCCTGTCCGACACCTCAAGTCTCACGGATTTCGGAATGATTTTCGGCGCCATGGCGGCCGCCGCGGCGTCGAAGCCGTTCGCGCGTGCCAGCTGGCCGCCCGTCAAGTCGTTGCTCGCCGCCGGAATTGGCGGATTGCTCATGGGGTGGGGCGCCCGGCTCGGTTTTGGCTGCAATATCGGCGCTTTGGTCGGGGGCGTCGCCTCCGGCTCGCTGCATGGGTGGGTCTGGCTTCTCGCTGCGTTGCCGGGCTGCTTGATCGGCATTCGTTTGCGGCCGCTGTTCGGCCTGTCCCGGGAGTAGCGCCGTGCGGCTGGTTTATATCATTGTCGTGCTGCTCGGCGTCGGAGTCATCCTGACCGATCACCTCTCCAGCCCATCGAGCGGACGCGCGGTGTCGCCGGAGGATTTTGCAGGCGCATGCGCGCCTTGCGGCGCACCTTGTCCGTCTAAGAAGTAGAATTCACGCCGGATTTCGCTTGAGGAAATCGTCGACTTCGGCCCGCGTTGCCGCGCCCATCAGCCCGCCGAAGCGTGTGCACTTGATGGCGGCGGCAGCGCCTGCAAATCGCATCGAATCGCGCAGGTCGCCAGACTCCACGAAGCGGAAGGTGAAAGCGCCATGGAAGACGTCGCCGGCGCCGAGCGTATCGATCGCGTTCACCTTGAACGCATCCATATGCCGGATCTCGCCGCTTTCGAGCCAGTAGACTCCGTCTGAGCCGTCGGTGAAGGCCAGGAAGCCTTTGAAAGACTGCCCGAGCTTTTTGAGCGCAGCGCCCAGGTCGTTCAATCCGGTGCTGCCGCGCAACGCCTCCGCCGAGGAGATGACGTGACTGCAGGCAAGCAGCAGCGGATCGTCGAGTGATGCCGCGTTGTCGAGATCAAGCACCCGGGGAATGCTGCGCGCTTCCGCCGCCTTGCAGATCGGTGTCACAAAATTCGGATAGCGATTGTCGAGAAGCACAGCGTCGACCTCTGCGACAGCACGTTCGGGGTTCTCCGGCGCGATCGCGCTCAGGCCCTGATCGCGCCGTGTCGCGATTGTTTTTTCTCCAGCGGCGTCAACCAAGATCAGTGATACCGACGAAATCGCGCCCGGAACGCGAATAGCGCCGCTGCAATCGATTTTCTCGCGCATCAAGCTTTCAAGAATACGGCTTGAAAGTTCATCGTCCTTCGCGCCGAGTGGGCCGGCAAAGCTCACCTGGCCGCCAAGTCGTGCTACTGCAACCGCGGCATTTCCGGCCTGGCCGCCGGACGTGATCATGAATTCGGACGCCTGAACCTTTGTGCCGGCGTCCGGGAACTTTCCCACGCGCATGATGATGTCCTGCACGGCGCCGCCCGCGCACAGGATGCGTGGATTTTTTTCGCCACGCGGCTCAATCAAAACGGACCTCGTCCTCTACCCACGCACGAATGATGTGATGCGCGATCGCTACTGGAGGCGGCGTTGTCAGCCCTTGTGAGTGTTTGCGCATCAGCATGCTTCCGATCTCATCCTTGCTAAACCAGCGGGCGTCCTCGAGTTCCTCGCGATCGACGACGATTTCGTGCGTTAATGCCTCGGCGTGGCAGCCGATCATCAGAGAGGCAGGGAATGGCCAGGGCTGCGAGGCGAAATAGACCACGCGACCGCACGTGATTCCGGCTTCCTCGCGCGTCTCCCGGTGCACCGCATCTTCGATCGATTCGCCAGGCTCGACAAAGCCGGCAAGACACGACCACATCGTCGGCACGAAGCGTGGACTGCGGCCGAGCAGGCAGCGGTCGCCATCGATCGCCAACATGATCACCACAGGATCGGTGCGCGGAAAATGCTCGGCCTTGCATTGCGGGCAGTCGCGCCGCCAGCCGCCGGAGACGAGCCGTGTCGCGGCTCCGCAATTGGGGCAAAAGCGGTGGCGCGTATGCCAATGAAGGACGGCCTTCGCTTCCGCGATAGGCGGCAGGTCATCGGCAGCAACCAGCCCCTGCACGGCGATCGACCGCAGGTCCGTGACCAGCAGATCGCTGCGGCTTTTCAGCGTCTCGGCCGATTGAGGTGAAAGCCCGTGACCAAACCGCGGCGCGCCATCAAGCAGGCCGAGAAAGATCGTTTCGGCGGGCGGGCCGAGCTCGTGCGCTTCCGACAGCGTGAATAGCGGCTGGCTGAGGGGCGAACCTTTCTTCGCCACGATCCATTCGCCGCCAATCACATATGTTCCTGCGCCGGGATGCTTTGTCAGCGCGGCTATCGCGGAGGCATCTGTGCGCAGTTCCGCCGCGCGCTCGATACGGCTGTTTGTGTATCCCAGACGTGGTTTAGGACCGAGACGTGATGACATAAGTCACTCAAATTCGCATGCGGGCACGCGCCGCGCAATGCGCCGTCCAATGCGGGTCAGGCGAGCGCCTGATCGACCGCCGCCATCACCTGCTCGGGCTTGAGTTCGTCGAGACAAACGCTGCGGCTGCGGATGTTGCGTTCGCAGCCTTCGAAGGTGCAAGGTGTGCACGGCAGTGGATTCTGCACGATCCAGACATTGCCCTGGTTTTGGATGGGGCAGCTCGCCTGCCACGGCGCTGCCAGCCCGCCAACCGGCCATGGCCCCCAGACGCACGGGTCCATGGGGCCGAATAGCGCGACCGTCGGGCATCCGGCCGCGGCGGCAAGATGCGTCGTTGAGGTGTCGGGACCGATGTAAATACGAGCGCCCGAAAGCAGCTTCATCGTCTGTGGCCATTCCAGCTGATGGAATTCGCAGACGCCGCGCCAGACGTTTTCCAGATAACGGCGCTCCGCTTCGCCAGGACCGCCGATCGCAACAATTGAGAGACCACGCTTTGCAAGGTTCGCCGCGACTGTGCGCCATCCATCCGGCGTCCACTCCTTGTAGGCGAACATCGGCGCCGCGTGGATGACAGCGTATTTGCCGTTGGTCGCAACGGCCGTGGTTTGCGCAGCCGCGGGACAAACCAATTCGGGAATGCGTGGAATATCGAGCGCGTCGGCGAGCCGGAGGTTCTGCTCCACGCGGTGAAATTTCTCCGCCGCGGGGACGGTCCGATTCAGCACGATGCGCTTGAGCGCACGTGCGAGCCATGGATCGGTGTCCGTCGTTACTCCGACGCGCCAACGGCCGGCGGCGAAGGCAAAAACCGTCGGACGGTCTCCGCTTTGCGTGGATATCGCAACATCGTAAGAGCGCCAGAGGCGCCGGATCAGGCCCAGGCTGTCCACCGCTGTCGGCCGCTGCGGCATTGTGAGGATACGGTCGATGTCGGGGTTTCCGGCAATAATTCCTGCGCTGCCGTCGAACACCAGCACGTCGATCGTCGCCTCCGGCCAGGCACGGTGCACGCTGCGGATCACTGGCGTCGTCAGCAGCAGATCGCCGATGCGGCGCAGGGAGATGATCAAGATGCGGGAAGGGCGCGCGGCCATGCCGGATTCTCGCAGGACCGGAACTACCGGTCCATGGCGGTGAGACCTTCGGACTTGAGCGATTGCTGCAGCGATTTTAAAAACGCGCGCAGTTTCTCTTGTTCATAGGGGAGTGGCGGTTTGACGCCCCAGACCGGTTTGGGCCAGGCAGCATCGTTATGGCGGCGTGCGATTATATGCACATGCAACTGTGGCACCTGGTTCCCCAGCGCGGCGATATTGAGCTTGTCGCATTGGGTGATGCTTTTCAGCGCACGCGCCGTTGCGGCGATTTCACCGAGCAACTGCACCTGCGCATTCTCCTCGAGATCGATGAGCTCTACGAGACCGGGCAGGCGCGGCACCAGGATCAGCCACGGATAGTTGGCGTCGTTCGTCAGCAGCGCACGAGCAAGCGGCAAGTCGCCGACCGGAACTGTGTCTTGCGCGAGTTGCGGGTGCAGCGACCAGCCCCTGGTAAGCCCTGAATTCATTGGACAAATCCACACGATTCTTTCGGAGGAAAGCTAGCAGAGACGCCGCCCCACTGCTTGCTTTCCCGGTTTATTGGCCTGATATAGACCCCGGGAGGTTGGCGGTGGACGAGCCACTCGCCAACCGGGTCAGGTCCGGAAGGAAGCAGCCCTAACGAGCGCGGTTCGGGTCGCTCGTCAGCCTCCCACCAATTCCTAGACTTGTTCGCGATCAGTCCGCGCGTCGCGCGGCGGCGAAGCGGATGGCACGATGAGCGAGCCCAGAAAATCCGCTGTTTCCGGTTCCACCTCGGCCGAGGCACCGGCTGATGGTTATCGTGTGCTCGCACGCAAATACCGGCCTGCAAGCTTCGAGGATCTGATCGGGCAGGATGCCATGGTGCGTACGGTCTCGAATGCGTTCGAGAGCGGCCGTATCCCGCAGGCCTGGATCCTGACTGGCGTGCGAGGTGTCGGAAAAACGACCACCGCGCGCATTCTTGCGCGTGCGCTCAATTACGAACTGCCTGACGGCTCGTTGAAAGAGCCGACGATCAAGATGCCGGTGATGGGTGTGCATTGCCAGGCCATCATCGAGAGCCGGCATCCGGACGTGCTGGAGATGGATGCCGCCTCGCATAACAGTGTCGAGGACGTCCGGCAGATCAACGATGCGATCCGCTACGCACCGATGAGCGCGCGCTACAAGGTCTACATCCTCGACGAAGTGCACATGTTGTCGGGCGCGGCTTTCAACGCGCTGCTCAAGACGCTGGAAGAGCCGCCGCCGCATGCGAAGTTCGTTTTCGCAACCACCGAAATCCGCAAGGTGCCCGTGACGGTGCTCTCGCGCTGTCAGCGTTTCGATCTGCGCCGGGTCGACGCGGCTCTTCTGGTAGACCATTTGCAGGGCATCGCCGCGAAAGAGAAGGCCGAGATCGAGCCCGCTGCGCTCGCTTTGATTGCGCGTGCGGCGGAAGGCTCGGTGCGCGACTCACTGTCGTTGCTCGACCAGGCAATGGCGCATGCAGCCGGTCCGGTCCGGGCCGAAGACGTCCGCCAGATGCTGGGGCTAGCGGATCGTGTGCGGGTAGTCGATTTGTTCGAGGCGCTTATGAAGGGCGATGTCGCCGCCGCGCTGAAAGAGCTGCGCGAGCAATATGAGATCGGCGCCGATCCTGCCGTCATCCTTGCCGATCTCGCTGAGTTCACCCACTTTGTTACACGTGTCAAAGTCATTCCGGCGGTTGCCGACGATGTGTCGCTGTCGGAGGCCGAGCGCACGCGCGGGCGCGCTTTTGCGTCGCAGCTATCGATGCGCGTGCTGTCGCGCACCTGGCAGATGCTGCTTAAGGGTGTCGCCGAAGTGCCGGCATCCGCGCGCCCGGTTGCTGCCGCCGAGATGGTGCTGGTGCGTATTGCCTATGCGGCTGATCTGCCGACGCCCGATGAAGTCGTTCGCTCGCTCGGCGAGAATGGAGCCGCACCGGCCCGTCCGCAGGGGAATGGCGGTAGCGTTCAAGCCTCGTCCCAAGGCTACACGCCGCGCTACGATGCGCCGCGCGGCTCGCCTCGGTCGTCTGCAGCGGTGTCGCCGCGGCCGGCGGAGGATCCCATGCCGCGCCGGGACGAGCCGGTCGCCGCGCCGACTCTGTCCATCAATTCATTTGCGGATCTGATTGCGCTTGCCGCAGAGAAGCGCGACATCACCACCAAGATGGCGCTTGAGCGCGACGTGCGGCTGGTCCGCTGTGAGGATGGCCAGCTCGAAATCGCGCTTGAGGCGCGCGCGCCGAAGACGCTGGTGCATGATCTTCAGCGCAAGCTGACCGGCTGGACCGGCAAGCGCTGGATCGTGGTCGTATCCAAAGAGCAGGGCGCGCCGACCATGCGCGCCCAGGCTGATGCGCAGCAGGCGGAAATCGAGCGGGACGTGCAGCATGATCCGCTGGTGCAAGCGGTGCTCAGCCGGTTCCCGGGCGCCAAGATCGTGGGCGTGACGCAAAATGGCCCGGATCAGGCGGAGCAGACGTCGGATGCCAGTTCCTATGAACGTGAGGACTAGCCGATGGCGGATTTCCTCGGCCTGATGAAACAGGCTGCACAGTTGCAGTCGAAGATGCAGGCGATGCAGGCGGAGCTCGATCAGATCGAGGTCGCGGGCACCGCGGGCGGCGGCGTCGTCACCGTTACGCTTTCGGCCAAGGGCGACCTCAAGGGTGTGAAGATCGACGATTCGTTGCTGAAGCCATCGGAAAAAGAAATTATCGAAGATCTGATCGTTGCGGCGCATGCCGATGCGCGGCGTAAGGCGGAAGGCGTGCTCCAGGAAAAAATGAAAGAAGTCACCGGTGGGCTGCCGCTGCCGCCGGGACTGGGTTTGACCTGATATTCTTATTCAATGCCCACTGCCGTCGCCGGACCTGAAATCGAGCGCCTGATCCAGCTGCTGGCGCGGCTGCCCGGTCTGGGGCCGCGCTCCGCGCGGCGCGCGGCGCTGCACCTCATCAAGAAACGCGAATTGCTGATGGCGCCGCTTGCCGCCGCGCTCGAAACGGCGATGGAAAAGATCGAGGTCTGCAAGATCTGCGGCAATATCGATACGCAAAACCCGTGCACGGTCTGCACCGACGGCAAGCGCGACGTGTCAATCATCGTTGTGGTTGCCGACGTTGCGGACTTGTGGGCGCTCGAGCGTGCGCACGCGGTGAATGGCCGCTATCACGTGCTTGGCGGCACGCTGTCGCCTCTCGACGGCGTCGGCCCGCAGGATCTGTCGATCGATGCGCTGATTTCGCGCGCGCACGAGACGCCGGTCAAAGAGGTGATTCTGGCGCTCAACGCCACCGTCGACGGCCAGACCACGGCGCACTACATCACCGAGCTTCTGGCCGATGCAAAAGTTAAAGTGACTCGGCTTGCGCACGGCGTGCCGGTCGGCGGCGAGCTCGATTATCTCGATGAAGGAACGCTCGCCGCGGCGATCAAGCAGCGGACGTTATTCTAGGCCACTTCCATACGTCTCAACGGCGCCGTAGGGCGACGATGTGCAAACGAATCTTCTTTATGGCCGCTTCGCGGACAGCATTGCGAAATGTCCGCCACGCTGCAGCCAGATCAGCAAGATGAAACTTGGAATGCTGGCGGCAACGCAGATGACGAAATACCACATCCAGCCGGTTGCCGCCGCGATGTAGCCCGAGCCGAGCGCGAGCACCGTGCGCGCCAATGCAAACAGTGCCGTCAACAGGGCGTATTGTGTGGCCGTATGCAGCGGGTTGCCGCAAAGCGCGGAAAGATACGCGACAAAAATTACGGTTCCGATGCCGCTGGTGAAATTCTCGGCGGTGATGGCGAAGGTCAGCCAGGCCACGTCCCGGCCGACGACCGCCTGCCATGCGAACGCGAAAATCGCCACCGCCTGCAAGACACCGCCGATCCACAGACTGGTCGCCATCGGCAAGGCGCGCGCGATGAAGCCACCGGCAAATCCGCCCGCAATCGCCGCGGCAAATCCGACGCCCTTGATGATGGTGGCGAGCTCAACGCGCGTAAACCCGGTCTCGAGCACGAACGGCGTCGTCAGCGCGCTCGCGAGGGTATCGGCAAATTTGAAGAGCATCACGAAAACCAGCACCACGATGGCCATGTCGCGCGACAGGAACTCGGAAAAGCTGGCGATCGCCGTATCGGTCACGCGCTTCCACGAGCCCTGGCGTGCACGCGCCGAATGCTCGGCGGCGGCAGCCACCGATTTTTCCGGTTCCCTGGCCAGCAGCGTTGCGATGATGCCGACCAGGACGAGCGCCGACATCGCGACAAAAGTCACGCGGTAGGCGGCTTGTTTGTCAAGGCCGAATCCCATGAGGCCGCTCACCAGGAACAGCGCGCCGGCGCTAGAAACCAGCACCGCGATACGGTAGGCGGCGACGTACGAGGCCATGCCAGCAGCCTGTTCGTTCTCCGGCAGGCTTTCGACACGGAACGCGTCGATCACAATGTCCTGCGTTGCCGACGCGGTCGTGACCAGCAATGCCGCGCCGGCGACCGACCATGGCGAGGCCGCTGGGTCGCTGATCGCGAGCAAGATGATCGCGCCGACGAGCAGGATTTGCGTCAACATGAGCCAGCCACGGCGGCGCCCGAGCAGGCGCGAGAGTAGGGGCACGTCGAGCGCGTCGACAGCTGGCGCCCACAGCGGCTTTGCCCAATAGGGCGTTCCGACAGCCGCAAACAGGCCGATCGTGCGGATATCGACACCGGTTTCCGTCATCCAGGCTTGCAGCGTCTGCCCCGCCAGTGAAAACGGCAGCCCGGCCGAAAAACCGAGCAGCAGCACGATCAGCACGCGCGGCTTGAAGTAGACGGCCACGCCGTCGAACCATGACGACTGCGTGTGCGTCCCTGGTGGAACTGTCATTGCGCTATTCGCCGGCTTCCAGCTTGTGCCGGATCGGCGCCTGAATGACCTCGGCGCTCGGCGGCGGCTCATCGTCGAATTCGACGCTTTGAATCCTGTCGCCGCGGTTGATGATTTTATCCGTGGAAATGACGATCTGCTTGATATCGGCGTTGGCCTGGCCGAAATGCTTGTCGAGATTTTCGACGCGATCGCGCAGGCGCTGCACGTCGGTGATCAGATGCCCGACCTCGACAAGGATCTTGTCGGCAGCCTCGCGCATCTTCGCATCCTTACGAATCTGCTGGATCACCTGGATTGCCAACATCAGGAGTGACGGCGAAACGATGATCACCTTGGCACGATAGGCCCTCTGAAAAACGTCGTCGAAACCGTCGTAGAGTTCCACGTAAATCGATTCAGACGGAACAAACATCAGGGCCATATCCTGGGTCTCGCCCGGGATCAGATATTTGTCTGCAATGTCGCTGACATGTTTCGCGATATCCGCGCGCACGCGGGCAACCGCAAGCTTGCGTTCTTCGTCGCTTTTTGCCTCTCGGAAAGCTGTGACCGCCTCGAGTGGAAACTTGGCGTCGATGACGAGGGAAGGGCCGTCAGGAAGGTGCACGACGCAATCGGGGCGCGCTTTGTTGGAGAGCGTGGCCTGGAATTCATAACAATCCCGCGGCAGGCCGTCCTGAATGATCATTTCCATCCGCGCCTGGCCAAACGCGCCGCGTGTCTGCTTGTTGCTGAGCACATTCTGCAGGCTCGTGACCTGCGAGGCCAGGTCGGTAATGTTCCTTTGCGCGTGGTCGATTACGGCGAGCCGCGCGTTCAGTTGTTGGAGGTGCTCGGCCGTGTGCTGGGTCGAGTTTTGCATCGACTCGCCAAGCCGCGCTGTCACTGCGTCGAGTCGCTCGTGCACCGTCTGCTGGAGTTGCGATTGTGCCTTGGCGAGCAATTCGCCCATGATCTGAACGCGCGCATTGAGGTCGGCCATCCGCTGCTCGGCGGCAGGATCGTGAGGCGGCTTGCGCGGCCACAGCAAAATCACAATGACAACAATGACCCCGATCGCGACAATCGTGCCGATCACCAGCGCAAGAGCCGGCGCATTCGCCAATACCGCGTTAGCCAAGGAGTTCAAATCGTCCATTCGGCGCTTCTACAGTGATTCGCTGTCGCGGGCGAACGAACGGCGAACGGTAAGGCGGTTGCGCCGATGGCTCAAGGGGAAGTGTGCATTGACCGCATCAGCCCTTGCCCTTACATCGCGGCCATGGCGGTTCGCGACATTCTCATCATCCCCGACAAGCGTCTTCGGCTTAAATCCGAGCCGGTGAAGGCCGTCGACAAGACATTGCGCGCGCTGGTCGACGACATGTTCGAGACGATGTATGCGGCGCCCGGCATCGGGCTTGCCGCGATTCAGATCGGCGTGGCGCGACGCGTCGTCACCATGGATCTTGCGAAAAAAGACGAGCCGAAGCAGCCGCTGGTCTTCATCAATCCGGAAGTGACCTGGACTTCGGACGAAAAGGCGACTTATGAGGAAGGATGCCTCTCAATTCCTGAATATTACGAGGAAGTCGAACGCCCAAAGTCGGTCCGGGTGAAATACCTCGATCTCGACCTCAAGCCGCAGGAGATCGAGGCGGACGGGCTGCTTGCCACCTGCCTGCAGCACGAGATCGACCACATCAATGGCGTGCTTTTCATCGACCATATTTCCAAGCTCAAGCGCAGCATGGTGATGAAGAAATTCAAGAAAGCGGCAAAGAAAACCGAAGGCGTAAAACCGCTTTCCGAGGACGAAGAGCCTTCGCATCACATCGGCTGACAGCGGGCGCGCCCGCGCGCAGGATGGTGCTTCAATGCGCCTGATTTTCATGGGCACGCCTGATTTTGCGGTGCCGACGCTGATCGAACTTGCCGCGCGTGGACACAAAATTGCGGCGGTCTACACACGCGCGCCCAAACCGGCCGGCCGCGGCATGGATCTGCAGCGCACGCCGGTGGAGCAGGAGGCACGGCGGCTTGCACTCGCTGTGCATACGCCGAGGACGCTGAAGGATGAAGAAGCCCAGGCTGCGTTCCGTGCACACGATGCCGACGCCGCTGTGGTGGTCGCCTATGGCCTGATCCTGCCAAAGTCAGTGCTCGAAGCACCACAGCTCGGCTGCTTCAATATCCATGCATCGCTGTTGCCGCGCTGGCGCGGGGCTGCACCCATTAACCGGGCCATCATGACGGGGGATGCCGAATCCGGAGTCACTATCATGAAGATGGACGAGGGCCTTGATACCGGCGCCATGGCCATGGCGGAGCGGATGCCGATCGGAGCCGATATCACGGCGGGCGATTTGCACGATGCTCTGTCGCGCCAGGGCGCCGATCTGATGCTGCGCGCGCTCGCCGCCGCCGAGCGCGGCTCGCTCACGCTCACGCCGCAGCCGGACAATGGTGTCACTTATGCCGAGAAGATTTCCAAAAACGAGACGCGCATTGATTGGTCGAAGTCATGGAAACAGGTGCACGATCACATCCGCGGACTTTCCCCGTTTCCCGGTGCCTGGTTCGAGATCGATGGCGTGCGGGTCAAGGCGCTGCGCTCGACCAAAGGCGAAGGCTCCGGTGTGGCCGGCACGGTGCTCGATGACAAGCTCACCATCGCGTGCGGTGCGGCAGCGGTGCGTCTCACGCAAGTGCAGCGCGCCGGCAAGCAGCCGATGTCAACGGACGAGTTTCTGCGCGGCACGCCGGTGAAGCCCGGCGTGCGGGTGATGTGACATGCCGCGCTACAAGCTGATAGTTGAATATGACGGACGGCCATTTGCCGGCTGGCAGATCCAGGCCGACCAGCTCACCGTGCAGGGCCTGCTCACTGCGGCGGTCGAAGCGCTCTCCGGCGATAAAACGCTGGTGCAAGGCGCCGGCCGGACCGATGCCGGCGTCCATGCGCGGGCTCAGGTCGCCCACGCCGATCTGACAAAGGAATGGGATACCGACACCATACGCGACGCGCTCAATGCGCATCTGCGGCCGCACCCGATCGCGATTCTCGCCGCCGAACGTGCCGCGGATGATTTCAACGCGCGCACCTCGGCCATCAGGCGGCACTATCTCTACCGCATCATCAATCGGCGCGCTGATCTCACGCTCGAAGCCGGCCGCGCCTGGCGCGTGCCGCGCCCGCTCGACGCGGCGGCGATGCACAAGGCGGCGCAGCGCCTGATCGGAAAGCACGATTTCACAACGTTCCGCTCGACCGAATGCCAGGCCAAGTCGCCGGTGAAAACGCTGGATATTCTCAAGGTCGAGCGCAGCGACGAGGACGTCTATGTGATCGCGGTCGCACGGTCGTTCCTGCACAATCAGGTGCGCTCGATGGTCGGATCGCTTGTCCCGGTTGGCGAGGGCAAATGGAGCCCCGACGACCTCGCGAAGGCGCTCGAGGCGCGCGATCGTGCAGCCTGCGGCCCTGTCGCGCCGCCGGACGGGCTGTACCTGACGAAAGTGGAATATTGAGCCCTGGTTTTGGGGCCGATGCCCGTCAGGCGAAATACCTGTCGATGATCTTCCGATAGATCCCGGTGAGCTTTTGCAGGTCAGCAACCGGCACGCGCTCATTGATCTGATGCATCGTCTGGCCGACCAGGCCGAACTCGACCACGGGACAATGGTGCGTGATGAATCGCGCGTCCGATGTGCCGCCCGTCGTCGACAGTGCAGGCTTGCGTCCGGTGGCTTCGGTGACGGCGGCCGCGACCAGATCGGTGAATGGCCCCGGCTTGGTCACGAACACGCCGGCGTTCGACGGTTCCCACTGGAATGCAAATTTGATCTTTTCGTCCGCTGCCTTCGTCGCACGCTGTTCGATAAGCTTTTTCAGCGAAGCGAGCGTGTGGTTATCGTTGAAGCGGATATTAAAGCGCGCGCGTGCCTCGCCGGGAATGAGATTGACGGTCTTGTTGCCGACATCGACTGAAGTGAACTCAAGATGTGACGGTGCGAATTGCGCGCTGCCCTGGTCGAGCGGTTCGGCCTGCAAGGCGGAAACCAGCGCCACCAGGCCGCGGATCGGATTGTTGGCGCGCTGCGGATAAGCCACGTGCCCTTGCGTGCCGCTCACGATGAGGTGGCCGTTGAGGGAGCCGCGCCGGCCGATCTTGATGGTGTCGCCGAGCTCATCCTGATTGCTCGGCTCAGCCAGGATGCAGTGGTCGAACTTTTCTCCGTGCTCGGCAGCCCACTTCAGCAATTTCGGCGTGCCGTTGACCGCGATGCCTTCCTCGTCACCCGTAATGAGAAATGAAATCGAGCCCTTCGGTTTTCCGCCGCGCTGGCCGAGGTGATCGAGCACCGCTGCGACAGCGCAGGCAATGCCGCCCTTCATGTCGACGGCGCCGCGGCCGTAGAGCTCTCCGTTCGCAACCTCGCCGGAAAATGGCGGATGCTTCCACGCCTTCTCGTCGCCCGCCGGTATCACGTCGGTGTGCCCTGCGATCACCAGATTCGGCGCGGCGGTTCCGATGCGAGCGTAGAGATTTTCCACGTCGTCTGTACCGGGCTCGCGGAACGTCATGCGATGCACGGCGAAGCCGGCTTTTTTCAATACGCCTTCGAGAAATGTCAGCGCGCCGCCTTCTGCCGGGGTCACGGAGGGGCAGCGCACCAGATCGCGAGCAATTGCGAGGGGATCGGCGGACACGGTCGGCCTTCAGTCTCTCAGCAGCTCGTTGATGCTCGTCTTCGAACGCGTACGCTCGTCCACGCGCTTGACGATTACGGCGCAATACAGCCCGGGGCCGTCGCTTTTTCCCGGCAGTGTCCCGGGCACGACCACGGAGTAGGGCGGCACTTCGCCTTGCGAGATCTGCCCCGTCGCGCGGTCGACAATGCGGGTCGAGGCTCCGAGGTAGACGCCCATCGACAGGACCGCACCAGTGCGAACGATGACGCCTTCCGCCACTTCGGAGCGCGCGCCGACGAAACAATTATCCTCGATAATGACCGGCCCGGCCTGCAGCGGCTCCAGCACCCCGCCAATGCCGGCGCCGCCGGAGATATGGCAGTTCTTGCCGATCTGCGCGCAGCTTCCGACCGTCGCCCAGGTGTCGATCATCGTGCCGGAATCGACATAGGCGCCGAGGTTGACGAAGGACGGCATAAGCACGACGCCGGGCGCGATGAAGGCCGAGCGGCGAACAACACAGCCGGGAACGGCGCGAAAGCCCGCTTTGCGGAAGCGCGCTGCACTCCAGCCCTTGAATTTGGAATCGACCTTGTCCCACCACGCGGCTTTGCCGGGCCCGCCCGGAATCACGCTCATGTCGTTGAGGCGGAAGGACAGCAGCACCGCTTTCTTCAGCCATTGGTTGACCTCCCAATGGCCGTCGGGCTTTCGCTCGGCCACGCGTGCCTTGCCGGAGTCGAGCAGCTCGAGCGCGGCATTCACCGCCTTGCGCACCGCGCCCTTGGTCTTCGGGCCGATTTTGTCGCGCGCTTCGAAAGCTTCGTCGATGGTGCTGGCAAGCTTGTCGTTGGACATGGATGCTCCGGCTCGTTCGGCTGCGGTTTGTCGGGGGCGCGGCAGGGGATGTCAAGCCGAGCGCAGCGGGCTATGGTCTCGCTGGGAGAAAAAGCGATGAAACGGCAATTGGTACGTCTCGGTTTGGGGCTTGTCGCATCGGCCTTCGGGGTCGCACCGGCTTTCGCGCATCATGTGATGGGCGGTGGCACGCCGGCGACCTTCGGTGAAGGGATCCTGTCGGGATTGGGCCATCCGGTGATAGGCCTAGACCATCTGGCCGCGGTTGTTGCGGTCGGGTGTCTCGCGGCCGCGCATCGCTCGGCATCGGCGTTGGCAGTTGCGTTCGTGCTGGCGATGGTGGGCGGGGTTGTTCTCCACCTGCATGGCACGACGGTGCCGGGTGCAGAGATTCTTGTCGCGTTGACGGTCCTTGCACTTGGTGTGTTGATGGTCGTTCGCCGGGACATGTCGGCGGGAGCCGCGGTGGCGCTCTTCGCGATGGTCGGCGTGATCCACGGTTATGCCTTGGGAGAATCGATCTACGGGGCCGAGCGGACGCCGCTTTATGCCTATCTCCTCGGGCTTGCCGTCATTCAAATTGCGATCGCGCTCGCAGCGGTGCACCTGACTCGCTCGCTGGTGCGCGGATCGTCCGATTTGTCGGCAGTACGGCTGGTCGGTGCAGGCATTGCCGGCATCGGGCTTGCAATCCTGATGCAGCAGATCATACCGGGCGCGTAATCAGCGCCGCACGATCTCTTCGAGAAATCGGCTGAGGTCGTCGGTCAAATGATCGACGTAGGGTGCATCGCGCCCTTCCAGTTCCCAAGCCTCGCGAAAAACGTCGCGTTGCCCTTCCGGCACAACCAGGACGGTTGTCATGCCGAGCGCGTGCGGCGTTTCCAGGTTGCGCGCCAGATCTTCGAACATGGCAGCCTTGGTGGGATTGACGCCATGGCGGGCAAGGAATCGCTCGTAGACCTGCGGCAGCGGCTTGGGATCGAGATCGGCCGCGGCAATGTCGAACACGTCTTCAAAATGGTGGTGAATGTCGAGCTTCTGCATCACCGCGTCGGCGTGCTTGCGCGTTCCATTGGTGAGGATGAGCTTGCGCCCCGGCAACTTTTCCAGCGCCGCGCCGAGCACCGGATTCGGTTCCAGCGGTGAATGGTCGATCTGGTGCACGAACTCGAGATAGTCGTCGGGCTTCATGCCATGTTCGGCCATCATTCCACGCATGGTGGTGCCGTAGCGGCGGTAATAATCCTTCTGCACCCGAAATGCTTCGTCCTTCGAGACTTTCAGGAAGTCGGAGACATAGGCGCGGATACGCTCATCGACCTGCTGCCAGAGATTGAGGTGGTGCGGGTACAGCGTGTTGTCGAGATCGAACACCCAGGTCTCGACGTGGCCGAAACCACGCGACGGAAGGCGGGACGTAGACGGCACGACGTTACTGGTCCTTGAAACGCACAATCGTTGCTGGCTGGTTGCCAAGATCGATGACGGCAAAGCCGGCCGAATTCAAGCCCCGTGCCGTGCAGTCCTTGTGATCGGCCAGTTCGAAGCGGCCATCGCGCGTGCAAAGTGCGAGCGTTCCGCCCCAGGAAAGGGCCATGTCCCCCCGCTTGACGGTGCGGCCGCTGCCATCGACCGCTTCCGCATAACTGTAGACGCGGCGCGGATCGCCGCGCAGATCCGGGCGCACGCACTGGCCCGATTCCACACGATACCAGCCGCGCGTGACGATGGAGCCCATCTCGGCAAAACCGAGCGACGCCATCACCGGATATTTGGTGTCGTTGCACCATGAAAAGCCGACGCCTTCCGGATTGCGCGTGGCCTCGATCAGAGCATCGAAAACCGCGGGCGTTGCGACGGCATCGGCTGCAAGCTTTCGCTCGTTCAGGAACTTTGCGATCGCGGCCTGCGTCTTCGCGCCCTGCACGCCGTCGATCGGATAAGCGTCGTAGCCGGCGATCACCAGCAGCCGCTGGATGCCGGCAAGCCTTGCCTGCACGTCGTCGTAGTCGGCCTCTTCCGCGAGGTTGATCACAGGACCCTTCGGCGAGTCTGACGGCTTGGCCGCGCTGAACTGTGCTTGCTGGCTTGTCGGACAGCTGCGCGCGTCGGGAATGTCGAAATCGCCGTTCTTTATGCAGAAATCTGCCTGGCCGTTGAGCGGCAACGGCGCGCTGCCATAGACCGGTGGGGTACGCGTGTGAACGTACACCATGTCGGCGTCCAGCGTTCCGTCTAGCGCCTGCCGGCACTGGCCCGGATCAAGCCGGAACCACCCGCGCGTCTCGACATTCGCACGCTTTTCAAGGCCAAGTGCCACATCCATTCGGTAGCTGGTGCGGTTGCACAGGGTAAGCTCGGCGCGGGCCGATGTGGTCAGCGCGATTGACGCGGCGATCGTGAGGATGCACCCGCGAATCATGTCCGCCATGCTAGCGGAAGATGCGTAAACTCGTCATTCAGGGCTCGACGCGGCCCAGAATGACAGCGGTCAGCGGTGCATCAAGGTGCCGACGCCGTGGTCGGTCAGCAGCTCGAGCAGTACGGCGTGCGGGACCTTTCCGTCCATGATGACGACGCCTTCGACTCCCTGATCGAGCGCATAGATACAGGTTTCGACCTTCGGAATCATGCCGCCGGAGATCGTGCCGTCTGCGATCAGCTTGCGTGCGTCCGTGACCGAAAGGTCCGTAATCAGGTTCTTTGACTTGTCGAGAACGCCTGGCACGTTAGTGAGAAGCAGCAGGCGCTTGGCTTTCAATGCACCGGCGATTGCACCCGCAAATGTATCGGCGTTGACGTTGAAGGTCCCGCCGTTGGCCGAGGTCGCCACCGGTGCAAGCACGGGGATCATCTCGCGACCGATCACCTGATTGAGCATGGCTGTGTCGACTTTTTCAGGCTCGCCCACGAACCCGAGGTCGATGACCTTTTCAATGTTGGAATCCGGATCGACCACTGTGCGGCTGACCTTACGCGCCTGCACCATGTTGCCGTCCTTGCCGCACAGCCCGATGGCCTTGCCGCCGGCGGCGTTGATGTAGCCGACGATCTGCTTGTTGATCGAGCCGGCCAGAACCATTTCGACGATTTCGACCGTCTTTGCGTCGGTGATGCGCAAACCGGCAGCGAACTCGGACTTTATGCCGAGCTTCTTGAGCATGGCCTCGATCTGCGGGCCCCCGCCGTGCACGACGACGGGATTGATCGCCGTCTGCTCGAGCAGGACGATATCTTTCGCAAAATCGCGTGCCGTCTGCTCCTGGCCCATGGCGTGCCCGCCATATTTCACCACGACGGTTTCCTCGTCGTAGCGCTGCATGTGCGGCAGCGCTTCGGACAGGATTCGAGCCTGCGTCTGCGGGTCGATCTTGGGGGCTTTGCTCATCGCTCCGGCCTTGTACGGTTGCCGGCGGTTCTAGCCGATGCGGCCGTCCCTCGACAATGCATTAGCTCTTTCTTTCCGTGAGCAGCCGGGCGATGGCCGCGCGCAGCTCGGGGACGCCCGCTCCGTCGTGGGAGGAGGTCGCGAGAACCGTCGGAAATGCGGCAGGGCGCTTGGCGAGCCCCGCTTCGACGGCGACGATGCGGCCCGCAAGGTCGGCGGGTTTCACCTCGTCACACTTGGTTAAGACGACCTGATGGCTGACCGCCGCCTGGCTGAGGGCGTCGAGCGCCGGGGCATCTGTCGGTTTGAGTCCATGCCGCGCATCCACCAGGACATAGACCCGGGCGAGGTTGCTCCGCCCGCGTAGAAAGGCGTGGATCAATTCCGTCCAGGCCGCGACCTTGGATTTTGCCGCGACGGCATAGCCGTAACCCGGCATGTCCACGACGTTGAGGTTATCGCCGCCCGAAAAGAAGATGAGTTCCTGCGTCCGACCAGGTGTGCGCGAGATGCGGGCGAGGTTTTTGCGGCCAGTGAGCGCATTGATCAGGCTGGATTTGCCGACGTTCGAGCGGCCCGCGAAGGCGATTTCGACGCCCTTCATGAACGGTAGCGAGGCAGGCGAGCCCGCCGCGGCGACAAACTGCCAGTCGCCGGCAAAAAGCTTGCGGCCGGTCTCGATTTCCGCGCGGGTTAATTGGTCGGACCCCATTGGCGCCGGCCATGATTGGTGAATGATTGTCGACTTTATTCTTGCGGCGTCTTCTTAACGAACATGGTCTTGATATTGTCGAACAATTCGATCTTCGCCCCATGCTTGCGCATGATCACGCTCTGCTGCACGACCGACAGCAGATTGTTCCAGGCCCAGTAGATCACGAGGCCAGCGGGGAAGTTCGCCAGCATGAACGTGAACATCAGCGGCATCCAGTTGAAGATCATCGCCTGCGTCGGATCCGGTGGCGCCGGGTTGAGCTTCATCTGAGCCCACATCGTGATGCCCATGATGATGGGCCAGATGCCCATATGCAGGAATGGTCCGATCAAGGGCAGTATCGTCGGGTCGACTGGAATGAGTCCGAACAGATTGAAGATATTGGTCGGATCCTGCGCCGAAAGGTCGTGAATCCAACCGAAAAACGGCGCGTGCCGCATTTCAATGGTGACGAACAAAACCTTGTAGAGTGAGAAGAAGACCGGAATCTGGATCACGATCGGCAGGCAGCCGGCCAGCGGATTGATCTTTTCCCGCTTGTACAGCTCCATCAATTCCTGCTGCTGCTTGGCCTTGTCGTCGGCAAAACGTTCGCGCAACGCCATCATTTGCGGCTGCACGGCCTTCATCTTCGCCATTGATGCGTACGACTTGTTGGCGAGGGGGAAGAAGACGATCTTGACCAGTACGGTGACCATCAGGATCGCGAGGCCGAAATTGCCGAGGAGACGGAAGAAGAAATCCATCACCAGGAACATCGGTTTGGTTATGAAGTAGAACCAACCCCAATCGATCAGCAGGTCGAAGTGGTTGAGGCCGAGCGCTTTGTTGTAACCGCCGATGCCGACAAATGGAAAATTGATGCCGACGATCGACACTTCCTTGGCGCCGGCAAACAGCCGTGCATTGGCGGAACCGGTTGCGCCGGGTCCGATTGTCTGTGCATCGAGCAAATAATCGGTCTGAAATGTCCTGACCGTGCCGAGCATGCTGGTCGAGAAACGCGCCTTCAGGCGCGCGCTTGTATCCGGCAACAAGGTGGCGGCCCAATATTTGTCGGTGATGCCGAGCCAGCCGTTGGTGACGTCCCAAGTGACGGATTTTTTGTCCTCGATGTTTTTGTAGGTGAATTCCTGCAGGCCAGACTCTCCGAGTACGCCGATGAGGCCTTCATGCAGAACGTAATATCCGGCGGTCGGTGGAATTCCATGACGCGAGATCAAAGCGTAAGGAAAGAGAGTAACCGGGCTTTCGCCCTTGTTGCTGACGTCATCCTTGATCGTGAACAGATACTTGTCGTCGACCGCAATGGTACGGCGGAATTCGAGTCCTTCGCCGTTGTCGTAGGTCAAAGTCACAGGGTGGCCGACGCCGAGTCCCCCGGAGCCCACCTGCTTCCAGACAGTTTCGGAGGTCGGCAGCTTGACATTCGCTCCGGCGGCGCCCGTCCAGCCGAACTCCGCATAGAATGGATCACCCGTCCCCGAAGGGGACAGCAAAACAATCGGCGGAGATTTCGGGTCAGTCGTCTCTCGGAATTTGACCAGCGCGAGGTCGTCGATGCGCCCGCCTTTCAGGGCAATCGTGCCCTGCAGCGTGTCGGTCACAATGGGTACACGAGGCGAGTTCGCCAGCGCCGCCCGACGATCAACGGGCGCCGCGGATGATGGTGCGTTTGCCTGGCCAGGCACCTGCGACTGTGCCTGCGGCTGCGCCGGTTTGGACTGATCGGGCGTCGGCACATTCTGTTTCTGTTGCTGTGCCTGCAGCTGCAACTGTTCCTGCCGCGCCTTTTCCTGCGGAGCGGCAAAGAAATACTGCCAGCCGAGCAGCACTAGTGCGGACAGCACAATGGCAAGAATGGTATTTTTGTTATCGGTCATTGAAATTCCGTTTGCCGCTATGCCCCGCGTGAACTCGCCGCAATGCGCCTTCGAAGTCCTGTGTCATGCGCTCGAACGGTAGATTGAGCGCCGCCCGACGGCCGACAAGCACATAATCATGTCCCGCGCACACCCGGGTTACGGCCCAGAGCCGCACAATTTCACGGAGGCGGCGGCGGACCCTGTTGCGCTCGACAGCATTCCCGACCCTTTTCGTTACCGTGAAGCCGAACCGTGCCGGCCCCTGGTCGCGGCGATTGCGCGCCTGCAGCACGAATGCTGCCGACGGCGCCTTGATTCCTGACGCTGCAGCCAGGAAGTCCGCCCGTTGCCTCAATCGTTCCATGGAAGCAATGTGCGGCCTCTTTGCCCCTGTCAGGCGGACAGCCGTTTGCGACCACGCCCCCGGCGCGCCGACAAAACCTTGCGCCCGCCTTTGGTCGCCATACGTGAGCGGAAGCCGTGGCGGCGCTTACGTACGAGCTTGCTCGGTTGATAGGTCCGCTTCACGTTCGTTCTCCGCTGGCTGCGCCTTGGGGAAGGAGGGATTAACCCTCGATACGCCGTCAGACCCACTTAATCGGGCCGACGTGCGATTTTGCGCGGCTTATAAGGGAGGGCCTGTGGTCCGTCAATGTTCGCGGTGTCGGCGCCTTCGGCGGGGTCAAATAGCCTCACAAGGCGGTGAGACGCGCCTCGTTCGGCCGGGCGGTATAATCGGTTCGAAAGATACAGAGTTATGGCGGAAACGCTCAGACCCGACATTTGCGTGATCGGCGGAGGTCCCGGCGGCTTGTCTGTTGCCGCGGCCGCGGCGGCCTTTGGCGTGCCGACAGTGCTCGTCGAGGGCCACAAGATGGGCGGGAACAGTCTCAATGCCGGTTGCGTGCCATCGAAAACCTTGTTGGCGGCGGCAAGACGCGCCGAAGCGACACGGAGCGCAAAACTGTTCGGTGTCGATGTGCGGGACACCGGCGTGAATTTTTCCGGCGTCCACCGACATGTTCACTCGGTCATCGCCGCCGTGGCACCGGCCGACTCGGCCGAACGTTTCACCGGGCTCGGCGTTCGCGTCATCCATGCGCCGGCCAAGTTCAAGGACCGCAACACAGTCGTTGCTGGCGATATCGAGATCCGTGCCCGCCGCTTTGTGATCGCGACCGGATCGAAACCGGCGCTGCCGGCAATTCCCGGCATCGACAGTGGTCCCTACCTGACGAACGAAAGCATTTTCGACCTTACAGAGAGGCCGGAGCATCTCATCATCATCGGCGCGGGGCCGACCGGTCTTGAATTGGCGCAGGGCTTCCGCCGCCTCGGAAGCTCCGTGACGGTCATTGAAGCGGCGCAACCGCTCGACAAGGACGATCCCGAATGCACCGCTATTGTGCTCGCACAGCTCGAGCGCGAAGGCGTCGTCATCCGAAGCGGTGTGAACGTTGTCGATATCACGCATGCCGGGCGAACAGTCACCGCGACAATCGATAGCGGCGGCGCCGAGCAGACGATTACCGGTAGTCATCTGCTCGTTGCCGCCGGGCGCAGCCCATCAATCGCGGAGCTTGATCTCGATGCTGCGGGAATTCGTCATGAACGGTCGGGCATCGTCGTGAACAGAAAGCTCAAGACGAGCAACCGTCGCGTCTACGCGATCGGCGACTGCATTGCCGGCGCGCTTCAGCTTACGCATGCCGCGAACTATCACGCCGGCCTTGTGATCCGGAACGCCTTATTCCGCCTGCCGGCGCGTGTTAACGATGATTGTATCCCGTGGGTCACTTTTACCGACCCGGAGCTTGCGCAGATTGGGCTCACCGAGGCGCGGGCGCTTCAGCAGGGCACAAAGATTCGGGTAACGCGATGGCCCTATCACGATAATCACCGCGCGCAGGCAGAGGGCGCTCCACGCGGTCATATAAAAGTCATCACGACGGCAAATGGTAAAATAGTGGGTGTCACGATTGTCGGTGCCCAGGCAGGCGAGCTGATCGCTATGTGGGTTCTGGCGGTTGCACGAAATCTCAATCTTCGCGACGTAACAGATCTTGTTTTGCCCTATCCGACGCTGTCAGAGATTGGAAAATATGCGGCGATGGACTATTTCACCCCAAGTTTGACCGGTGTCTGGGCGCGGCGCATCATCGGTTGGATGAGAATTTTTGGCTGAGGCGAAATTGGAATCGGCGGACAGACCAGAAAACATGATCGAAGCGGAGCCCGGAACGCGAAAGCCGCGCATCGGACTCTCCGGCAAGTTACTTTTGCTGACGATCGTGTTTGTGATGGTGGCCGAAATTATGATTTACGTGCCGTCGGTCGCAAATTTTCGGCTCAACTGGCTGAATGACAGGTTGGCTGCCGCGCACACGGCGGCGCTTGTCCTCGACGCGGCGCCGAGCGGCATGGTGCCTGAAAGCCTGGCGAACCAGATTCTTCGCAGCATCGGTGCGCATGCGGTGGCGATGAAAATGGGCAATCAGCGGCGTCTGCTGGCCGCGTCCAACATGCCAACGAGCATCGCCCAGGACATCGACATGCGGAACGTGACCTGGTGGAAGTCGATTGTCGATGCGTTCGACACGTTGCTGATGTGCAAGCCCGGCGACAACATCCGTGTGGTCGGAGCCGCGCCGATGGGCGGCGACTTCCTCGAGATCATTCTCGACGAAGCACCGATGTGCAAGGCGATGTGGACGTTTTCAGTGAACATCCTGCTCCTGTCGCTGGCGATCTCCTGTATCACGGCGATGCTGGTGTTCCTTGCGCTGCACTACCTTTTCGTGCGCCCGATGTGGCGCATCACGCGCAACATGGTCGCCTTCCGAGCCGATCCCGAAAATCCGTCCCGCGTCATTGCCGAAAGCGGGCGTCGCGATGAAATCGGCACTGCCGAGGAAGAGCTCGGCGCCATGCAGCGGGAGCTGGCCTCGATGCTGCATCAGCAGAGCCGGCTAGCGGCACTCGGTCTGGCGGTGTCGAAGATCAATCACGATTTGCGCAATCTGCTTGCGTCGGCCCAGCTATTTTCCGATCAGCTCTCCACTTCGCCCGATCCGAAAGTGCAACGCTTCGCGCCCAAGCTGATGCGCGCGCTCGAGCGGGCAATCGCATTCTGTCAGAGCACACTTTCTTACGGCGGCGCGCAGGAGCCACCTCCGGAACGCCGGACGCTCCAGGTCGAGCCCTTGATCGAAGAAGTACACGAAGCGCTCGGCCTCGGCCTTGACGTGCCGATCCGATGGATTGTTGCAGTCGAACGCGGCCTGACAATGGAAGCCGATCACGATCAATTGTTTCGCGTCCTGGTCAATATCGCACGTAATGCGGTGCAGGCGCTGGAGACGCGCGGTGCGCGCGATCCGGCACGCGATCAGATCCGCATTACCGGGCGGCGTGAAGGCAGCGTGGTCGTGATTGAAGTCTCCGATACCGGCCCCGGCGTACAGGAAAAGGCAAGAACTCACCTGTTTCAGGCTTTTCAGGGATCGACGCGAGCCGGCGGGACGGGCCTCGGCCTCGCCATTGCCGCGGAGCTTGTGCGGGCGCATGGCGGTGAAATCCGCCTTGTGCCTGGCACGATTGGCGCCACCTTCAGCATCACAATCCCCGACCGGGCGGTCGATCTCGATACCAGACGTGGTGAGCGCGTACGCGCCTGACGGACGTAGACGCCGGTTGCGGTGTTCTACCTCGGGGGCTCGCGCGACTGAAGGACATCTGACATGGCGCCGCCCGTTAACGTGCTCTCGATCGCCACATCTGTGCCACCGCATCAACTCGATCAGCGAGCGGTGGCGGATGCGGCGCGCCACGTTTACGCGCGCACCTTCACGCGCTACCCGAAACTTGCAGAGATCTTTGCGAATGCGGGCATCGAGCGGCGCTATTCCGCGCGGTCGCTTGAATGGTTGAGCAAACCGTACAATCTGGCCGAACGCACGGAAGCTTATGTTGAAAGCGCGAGCGAGCTTTTCATTCGAACGGCGAAGGCCGCACTCGATCGCGCCGGAATTCCGGCGCGTGATGTCGACGTCGTCGTGACGGTCTCCTCGACGGGTATTGCCACGCCAGGGATAGAAGCGCGTGTTGGTCCGGAACTGGGGTTGCGTCCAGGCGTAATGCGCGTGCCGGTATTTGGTCGCGGTTGTGCCGGCGGCGTCTTTGGTTTTGCACTCGGCGCGCGGCTTGCGCGGGCTGAGCCAGGCGAAGTGGTGCTGGTGGTTGTTGTCGAACTCTGCACGCTGACGTCCCGCATCGATCGGGGAACAAAGGCAGACGTGATTTCATCGGCCCTTTTCGGCGATGGTGCAGCAGCCATCGTTCTGCGGGCGGGGCCGCGTGAGGGGTCGCTGCAAGTTGGTGCCGCGGCGGAGCACACCTGGCCGCGCACGCTCGACATCATGGGCTGGGCGATCGATCCGGTGGGTTTCCGGGTGATGCTCTCACGCTCGCTCCCGCGCTTCGTCGAGCAACGAATGGCGGCGCCGGTTCGCCGTTTCATCAAGGCGGCCCGGCTGCGCGCGCCTCAGCTCGTCTGTCATCCCGGCGGCGCAAAAGTGCTCGATGCCATCGAAGCGGCGCTCGAATTGCAGAAGGGGACGCTGCGTGACGAGCGGGAGATTCTCCGCAACCACGGAAATATGTCGGCACCCACGGTTCTTTTCGTTCTCGAACGTGTGCTGCGGCGTGGTCTGTACGGTCCGGTCGTGCTTTCGGCGTTGGGTCCCGGCTTCACCGCGAATTTTCTGGCCCTTGAGGCGTTCTATGGGTGAGGGCGCGTGGCTTGTAACATTCCTGATCGTGCAACGGCTCATTGAACTCTGCTTTGCCCAGCTCAATACGAGGCGACTGCGCGGGATGGGCGGCATCGAATTTGGCGCGGCGCATTATCCTCTCATCGTGATTTTACACGCGACCTGGATTGTCGGCCTGCTTATCCTCGGGCATGACCGCGTCATTGATCCGTTCTGGCTGTCGATATTCATCGTGCTGCAGATCGGGCGGCTGTGGGTCATCGCCAGTCTCGGTCGCCGCTGGACCACGCGCGTCATCGTGCTGCCAGGTGCGGCAACAATCGCGCGAGGGCCGTATCGCTGGCTTCGGCATCCAAACTACTTGATCGTCGCGCTGGAGATCGCCGTGGTTCCGCTGACCCTTGGACTACCGGTCTTCGCGTTCATCTTTTCAGCCGCGAACGCGGCGCTGCTCGCATATCGAATCCGCATTGAAAATGTGGCCCTGGCCTGGGCCGTGCAGCCCACGTGAGAGTTCGCGTCGCAACTCTTGCCAATACCCGGTCAAGACGATAGCTATGCCCCGTTCCGCGGGCCGATTTCCGGCAGTGGAATCAAGCGCCCGTAGCTCAGCTGGATAGAGCACCAGACTACGAATCTGGGGGTCAGGAGTTCGAATCTCTTCGGGCGCGCCATCTATCCCGCTACTCCTCTGGGCAATCGTCGACGTCGCTCAGGCCGGATCGAAGTAATGGATTTCCAGGAGCGTACAACCGCCGTTCGACTTGAATGGCCCATGATAGGCGCCCGGCGGGCGGACGGCATAGGTGTTGGGCGGAAATGATTTGCCGCCGTTTCCTTGTGCGTCGTTGCCGACGATTAGATCGCCCGATACGAGAAAAACTTCCTCCCAGTAATCGTGCACGAAAGGCTTCGTCGTGAAGACGCCGGGTGCGAAGCGCAGTAGGCGCGTGCGCGTGCCGCGCCGGTTTGTCTCGTCCAGCGCGCCGGACAAAATCTTCTGCTCGATGCCTTTTGGATAGCCGGACGGCGTTTCCCAGCCGACATTCATGTCGAGGGTATGAAATTCGTCATGTTTTTTGTTGACGGCCATACTACTTCACCATTCGACACAAATTTCCGCCGGTGGATTTTCCTCGCCGATCATGTACCAAGTGCCCGTCGCCAACTCAAGGAACAAGCCATGCTCGTCTTTGAGCGTCTATCAAGCGGTGAAACCGATTGGTCCGAACTTGCTCCGAAAGCGCTGATCGTTGCGGGCTGGACCGGCCGCGATGAAAAGGCGCTGCGTCATCACATCGAGGAGCTCGCGGCAATTGGCGTACCACGCCCGTCGTCGGTGCCGGTGTTTTACCGCATCAGCACGGCGAATCTCACGCAAACGGCGCACCTGGAGGTTCTCGGGCCCGACACCTCAGGCGAGGCGGAACCGGTGGTCGTCGCCATGCACGATGGATTGTGGCTTGGCGTTGGATCCGATCATACCGACCGTAAACTGGAGACAATGGGTATCGCGCTATCGAAGCAATTCTGCGCCAAGATGGTCGGCAAGACGCTCTGGCGTCTCGATGAGATAGCGGGCCACTGGGACCAATTGATCTTGCGCGCGTACGTCACCATCGACGGCAAACGACTAAAATACCAAGAGGGCCCGCTATCGGCGATGCGCAATCCCTCGGACCTGATGTCGCGTGCCGGAACGGAATTTGTGGCGGGCACGGTCATGTTCTGCGGAACGCTCGGCGCCATCGGAGGCATTCGCCCCGCGGCACAGTTTACGGCCCTGATCGAGGATCCGGTCCTCGGTCGTGAGATGAGTTGCGAATACGACGTCAAAGTTTTGCCGGTTGTCCGCTAACGATCGACCCAAGAGGATTGCGAATTTTGGTCAGGGATTGAAGGCTTCGGGCGCGTCTTCGCCCCGCTCTTTTTTGCTACCTTCAATGTCAGAACTGTTGTAGCGAATCGTAGTCGGGATGACTGGCGTTGTGGAAATCAGTAAACAGCAGTTTTCCGAAATGGGTTTTGACGAACGGCGGGTATTGATTGCCGGAGGTGGCCCGGTCGGCTTGTTGTGCGCGTGGCTGCTCGGGCGTCGCGGTCTGCCGGTTCGGCTGTTCGACGTAAATGAAACGCTGCAAGCGGATCCACGCGCTGCCACGACCCATCCCGCTACACTCGATCTGCTGGCCGATGATGGTCTTGCGGACGATATGGCGCGGGTCGGACTTGTGGCGCCCATTTTCCAGTTCTGGGATCGGCCGAGCGGCGAGAAAGTCGCCGAGTTCGATCACGCTGTCCTCAAGGAAGACACCAGTCATCCATTCGTCGTTCAGTGCGAGCAATTCAAGACCACCAAGCTCCTTGTCGAGCGCCTGCGGACGCTGCCGAACGTGGAAGTGTTGTTTGCGCACGAGGTGGTGGATGTTGTGCAGACCGATAGCTTGGTCAGCGTCGATGTGCGCGGCCCCGACGGCGTCAAATCACATTCGGGCGCTTATCTGATCGGCGCCGACGGTGGCCGCAGCATCGTACGCAAGCAGAGCGATATTGCGTTCGAGGGATTTACCTGGCCGGAACGGTTCATCGTGCTCACCACGCCGTTCGATTTTGAATCGGCTCATGGATTGTGTTTCCGCAGCTACTTCGCCGACCCCGACGAATGGTGCAATTGCTTCAAGGTGTCGGCTGACGGACCGCCGGGGTTGTGGCGTACGGTCTATCCGGCCAATCCCGATCAGTCCGAGCAGCAGTTGATGAGCGATGCGGCCGTGCAGGCGCGAATGCAAAAGTTCTTTCCGGCGCAGCAGCCCTACGAAATTGTTCACCGCAACCTTTATGTCACGCATCAGCGTGTCGCGGAAACCTTCCGCAAAGGCCGCGTGCTGCTCGCCGGCGATTCCGCTCACGTCAACAATCCGATCGGCGGTATGGGATTGAATGGAGGCATTCAGGACGCTGCGAACCTCGCCGAAAAGCTTGCGGCGGTCTTGCTAGACAAGGCGCCCGATGCTCTCCTTGACCTTTACAGCTTGCAGCGTCGCACCGTAGCGACCGAATACGTGCAGGAGCAGTCCATCGCGAACAAAAAACGCCTGGAGGCGCGGGATCCGGAAACCCGGCGGCGCAATCTCGACGAGCTTCGTGAAATGGCGGCGGATCGGGCGCGTGCCCGTCAGTTCCTGCTGCGAACCTCGATGATCGCGAGCCAGCGGCGTGTTGCTGCCATGACGTTGACCGAGGCCTGACGATGTTGTCTCCCGCGCCCGTGCCACAAGCAAAACCGTTTCTTGCGGCCGCCGCACAATTCGCCGGCGGACAGGATACACCGCGCGCCTATCTCGAACGCTGCCTCGAAACGCTCGCCGCCTGGGAGCCGAAAATCGGCGCGTTTGTTTGCACCAACATCGAGGGGTCGCGAGCTGCCGCCGACGCATCTTCCATGCGGTGGCGTGACAACAAACCGGTGTCGGCAATCGACGGCATGCCGATCGGCATCAAGGACATCATCGAGACGGCCGACATGCCAACCGGGATGGGCTCACCGTTGTTCGACGGTTGGTCCTCGGGACGCGACGCTGCGGCGGTCGCGGCTCTGCGCGAAGCGGGAGCGGTCATTCTCGGAAAGACGGTGACGACCGAGTTTGCGGCGACCGAGCCGCGCGGCACCCGCAATCCCTGGGATCCTGGTCGCACTCCGGGAGGGTCGAGCAGCGGTTCGGCCGCCGCCGTTGCAGCCGGTCTCGTCAGTGCTGCGCTCGGCACGCAGGTGATGGGATCGATCGTTCGTCCGGCCAGCTACTGCGGCTGCGTAGGTTTTAAGCCGAGCGTCGGCGGCATAAACCGGGGCGGCAGCCACGATGAATTGAGCCAAAGCTGCATGGGCGTTCTGGCGGCAACGCTCGAGGACGCCTGGCAGGTCGCGTCCGAAATTGCCGCGCGCGCTGGTGGCGATCCGGGATATCAGGGCCTGGTCGGGCCACTTCGCATGCCGCCGCCGGCCAGACCGCAGCGGCTCGTATTTCTTGAGACGGCTGGTTGGCAAGTGGCCAGCGCGGAGGCGAAGAAGGCGATCCAGAAATCACTGGCACTCTTGTCGCGCAACGGCATCGACATTCTCACGCGGCAATCGGACCAGTTGGTTGGTGCCGTCGAGGAGGCGATAGCCGATGCGCGCGCGCTGTCCATCCGGATCAATACGTGGGAATCGCGCTGGCCCCTGAACACCTATCGCAACCGCGATGCCGGCAAACTGAGCCGCGCGATGCTCGCGCGCCTCGCGCAAGCGGAGGCAATGAGCCTCGATGACTATCGCGCTGACCTCGACGAACGGATCCGCGTTCGCGCTCTCTACGAGAGCCTGGCCGCACAATGCGATGCCTGCGTGACGTTGGCAGCCCCGGCGGCTGCGCCGGTCGGCCTGAGCTCGACTGGCGATCCGGTGTTTGCAGTGCCATTCTCATTGCTCGGCGTGCCGGCAATTTCATTGCCGCTGCTGCGCGAGCAAGGTCTGCCGTTAGGGCTTCAAGTGACCGGATTCCAGGGGAAGGACGCAACCACCTCCGCGATCGCCGGATGGGTGGAAAAACACTGCAACGAATGACGAGGGAGGAAGTCATGCTGACAGCAATCAAGGGGTGCCAGTGGATTCTGGCGGCGACGGTACTGGCGGAGCTCGTCATCGTTCCCGCGAGCGCAGAGGACCTGAAGCTGTGGCGGCACGGCATTGTGGAAGCCAAGAGCGACGCCGGCATTGTATTCATGGGCAGCAAGGGCGGATTTGCGGAAAAGCAGGGTCTGAAGATCGAGATCATGCAATTCAAGGGCGACACCCTGGCGCTGAAGGCGCTGCTCGCGGGGGAGTTGGACAGCTACGAAGGAAATCCGGGCTCGCCGATGGTTGCGGCCTCGCGCGGTGCCGATATCAAGCTGATGGGGTGTTATTGGCCGGGTTTGACCTACGCCATCTACTCGAAGCCGGGCATCAAGAGCCCCGCCGATCTCAAGGGCAAGACGTTCGCTATCTCGGCGCCCGGTGCGCTGCCTGATCTCGTCGCGCGCGCGGTCCTGGCGCAGAACAATGTGCCAGCAGCTGACGTGAAGTTCACGGTCATGGGTAGCGACGCCGATCGTTTCAAGGCAGTGACAGCCGGCATCGTCGATGCGGCGGCCGCATCCAGTGGGTTTGCGCCGGCGGCCGAGAAGGCCGGCGTGAAGATGCTTGTTCATGCCATCGAGGCCGTTCCGAACTATGTTCGTTTCTGCATCTATTCGACCGGAAAGACGCTGGCCGCGCGCAAGGACGAAGCCGTGCGCTTCCTTGCGGCCGAGATGGCCGGGTTTCGTCATGCGCTTGCGAACCGTGACCAGACAATAGAGCTCACGCGCGAGATCACGCTTGCCAAACCAGACAATCCGTTGCCCGCCTTCACCTACGATGAAGTGAAGCAATATTCGGCCGTCGATCCGGACATGCCGATCCCGATGGACAAGCTCGCCTGGCTGCGCGATCTGCTGGTGACAACGGGCAACCTCACCAAGCCGGTCGATCTCGACGCATTTGTCGATGGCGATGTCAGAGCGAAGGCGCTGCAACTCAGCAAGTAGCGGGTTAGGCAGGCGAAGCTGTGTCGCACTATCGTTTTGATGGTCGCTGAATCAGGTGAGTGACGGGTTAGCGTGATGAAGCTTGCCGTGCCGGACATGATTTCGAACTCGTATTTCCCGGCCATCGCCGCCATCGAGCTTGGATTCTTCAAAAAAGAGGGGCTCGACGTCGAGCTGGATCTGATTTTTCCGGTCGACAAGGCCTATGCCGCGTTGCGCTCGGGCGCGGTCGACTTCGTTGGCGGATCCGCTCATTCGGCGATCGCCGCTTTTCCGCAGTGGGAGGGCGTCAAGTTGCTCTGCGCGCAGGCCCAGGGCATGTACTGGTTTCTCGTCATGCATAAGGACCTGGAGGCCAGGCGAGGGGACCTGGAGGTGGTCAAGGGCCGCAGTATCGGAGCGGCACCTTGGGTCGACATGGGGCTCCGTCGGCTTCTCATCGAGGCCGGCTTCGATCTCGATCGGGATCGCGTGAAGATCGCGCCGGTTCCGGGCGCGACGGGTCAAAGCGTCAACTTCGGTCTCACGGCGGCCAGAGCACTCGAGGATCGCAAGATCGACGGCTTCTGGGCCAACGGCATGGGGGCGGAGGTGGCCGTGCGCCGTGGCGTCGGAACAGTCGTGCTCGATGTGCGCCGTGGCGATGGGCCGAAACCCTGTTTCAACTACACCATGGCGTCGATAGCGATGAGCGACAGCGTGATCGAGCGCTCGCCGACAGCTGCGCCTGCTGCCGTTCGGGCGATTGGCGGAGCCCACGCCGCATTGAAAAAAGACGTTACGCTTGCGACAAAGATCGGACGCAGGCTTTTTCCGCCGGCGGAGGCGGAGTTAATCGCCGAACTGATTGGGCGCGATCTTCCCTATTACGACACCACGATTTCACGGGACTTCGTTGCAGGAATGAATCGGTTCGCGCGGGATGTCGGGATTCTGTCAGGCGACGTGCCTTACGAAAAGATCGTCGCGACGCCCAACTGAAGTCTGTGATTGTGATGGTGATCCTTCCACTTCGTGTTTTTGAGGCGTGTGTCGAATGCTTCGGTTGATGGTCGCTGACGTGGATTCACCGTCATACTTTGTGGCGACCGCCGCGGTCGAGCTCGGTTTCTTCAGGGGAGAAGGGCTCGATGTCGAGCTCGAGCTGGTGTACGGGGCGAGAAGTGGGCCTGAACGTCTGCGCGACGGATCGCTGCATTTTTTCGGCGGTCCAGCCTACGCCGCGACCCGCGCATTCCCAGCCTGGAAGGGGGCCAGGCTCTTGTGCGCCTTGGCTCAATACTCCTACTGGTTCATGGCTGTTCGCGCCGACCTCAGCATCAGACGCGGCGATATGAGTGCGATCAGGGGGCTGCGGATTTCATCGTCCACGGCATTTCCTAACATGGCTCTCAAGCACATGTTGGCTGAAGCGGGAATCGATCTCGAACGGGACAAGGTTCAGATCGTTCCAAGCCCGACCACCGGCAAAAACGAACTATGGCGCGGACATGATGGCGTCGACGCGATCGAGCGAGGCGCCGACGCTTATTGGGGCAACGGCATGCGCGCCGCAATCGGCGAGAAGCTGGGTGTTGCAAAAATCCATCTCGATCTGCGGCGCGGCGATGGCCCGCCGGGAGCGCGCTTATATAATTTCGCGGCGCTGACAACGACCGATCAGCTCATCAACCAGCAGCCGCAGGTCGCCGCTGCCGCGGTGCGAGCAATAGTAAAGACTCAAAGGGCGCTCAAGGCAGATCCTTCCCTCGCCACAAAAGTGGGCACCCAGCTTTTTCCGGCGGAGGAAGCTTCGCTGATTGGCGGCTTAGTGGCGCGTGATGCGCCGTTCTACGATGCAAATATTTCGCCGGAGGCTGTCGACGGCCTGAACAAGTTCGCCGGCGCAAATGGGCTGATTTCGCAGCCGGTCCACCATGACCAACTGGTGGCCCCTCCATTTATTCGTCAGCTCTGGAACGAATAGACTGTCGCCAATATGCGCCAAATCCGCTTTTGGTCAAAAGCGGACATTTTCGCAGCTTCGCGCGAGGTCAGGCTTGCCCGCGAAAGCGATGCCCGCACATCCAGCGGACGATGACGGCATCAAGATGGTCGAACGGCCGAAAAAGGCCGTTGATGAACCTGACGCCGTACAAGCGCGCGTACATGTCGATGCCGAGACCTACTGGATCGCCTTCTTGATCGCGTCGATCAGATCATTTGCCCGAAATGGCTTTTGCAGGAATGCAATGGGCTCCACCGCCGATGCTTGGATTCTGATCGCGGCGTCGTCGAGGCCGCTCATGAAAATAATCGGCCATTTCAGGCCATCCGCACACAACTGATGGGCCAATTCCACGCCAGTGATGTCGCCGAGATTGATATCGATGACGAGACAACACGCTTTGCAGGCCGCGGCGCACACGAGAAAGGTCTCCGCCGAGTCATAGGTCTCCGCGCGATATCCAAGCGCGTCCAACAAAGTTGCAAGTGACGCGCGCATTTCTGGGTCGTCGTCGACGACGGCCACGGTCTTCTGCGAATCTGGCATTTATTCATCCGTAAAATTGGTCATGGCCGCGCCGCCCCTCGATCTCGCTCCGAGAGAGGAGCTGCCTGGCCCGATGTTTGAAAGATTTTTGTGCGGATATTCCGCCGCTAGGCGAAGTTGATACGCACGTTGCCCGCTGACGTCTTGTGAATTTATGCCAAAAGCTTGTCCGCAGGGGCCAACAATTGCATCTGAACCAGCTACGATTGTTCAGTGCTGTCGCGATCGCTCCGAGCGCAACACTTCGCGAGGCGTTTTGCCCGTCCATCGCCGGAAGGCATGCGAAAAGGAGCCGACTTCACGATAGCCCAGCAGCCAGGCAACTTCCGAGACGCCCATGTCACCTTCTACCAGGTATCGGCTGGCAAGATCGGATCGTAGTTTTTCCAGCAACTCGGAGAACGTAAGTCCTTCCGAGGACAGGCGTCGCGCAAACGTTCGTTGGCTCAGTCCAAGCTGCCGTGCAACATCCGCTGCTGTTGCCTTTCCGTGAGGAAGCAGGGGCGCGATCGCATTTTCAACAACTGATTGGAACGAACCCCGCTTTCCTTTCCGATGAGTGAGAGCTTCCTCGCAATATGAAGTCAGCAGGTTATTGAGGTACGGGTCAGCACTGACGACACGGGAGTTCCTGATGCTTGCTGGGAATACAACATCGTCGACCGACGCTCCGAACTCGATATTGTCGCCGAAGATTTCCGTCAGGCCCGCCTTGGTTGTCCTGTGGTGGACCAGGCGAATACGCTCGGGGACAACACGAAATCCCGTCAGCTGACGGCAGGTGCGTATCAGGGCGGTGATCCAGAACTCGATCTGGTGGCGATCCGGATGGCGGCTCACGCCAACGTAGTCAAATGAAAGCCCGATACTTTTCCCATCGATGCACGTTTGCGACACACCTTCGTTTACGATGGTGCTGTAACGCACCCCCCGTTGCAGGGCGTCGATCAACACTTCCGATGATGCGAGTACGTAATAGAGTAGACCGATTTCACGAAGGTCGCATTCCTGCGCCAGGTGAAATCCGAGAAAGTCATCATCCATGGCTGAGGCAACGAGATTCAAGAATTTGATCTGGTCACGCACCTTGATTGGTGCGCGTTGATTCTCGATCTGCGCGCGCGTGAGGCCCGCCTTATGCAACTGGACTTCGAGGTCGATCCCGGCGGCACGCGCGTGCTTGTAGGCCAGCCGGCTCATGCCTCCGCTGGCAAGTGGAAGACGCTCGGTACCTGCTCTGGCGGGATCAATTCGCATCCTGGCAATCACACCCCGTCACTGACGTCAGGGTCTTGGCCGAAGTCTACAACAGTTGGGCCCAGTTGGTCGGCGACTGAATTCGATACTTCCCCAAAGGGCAATATCGCGCCCCTGCGCTGTGAAGGAATATCGTTGGCACCGGTCGGGACCTGACACGATGCTCTGCGCCGTCGAGCCAGGGTGGTGAACTATTGGATATGAAGTGGTTGCAAAACCGAGCTGATGCCGCTTCCAGGCGGTCGAAGGCGAGGATTGCGCTTGCTGCGCTGGGGGCAGCAATCTTCATCTATGGAATGACTGCTTATGTCGTGCTGCCGTGGGCATGGACGCACTACGAGCATCAAAAGGGACTCGCCGGGCTTACGATGGTGACGCAGACATCGCAGGGCATTCCGGGAGATCCGATCAACGTGGGGCTGGTCGGAACGCGCGAGGATGTGCACTGTGCCATGCATGCGGCCGGCTGGTATCCTGCCGATCCGATTACGTTTCGCTCGAGTGTCGAAATTGTCGGCAGCGTCGTTCTGCGCCGGCCGTACAAAGACGCGCCGGTGAGTACGCTTTATTACCAGGGCAGACATCAGGATCTCGCGTTTGAAAAACCCGTGGGCGAAAGCGCCGACCGGCGCCACCACGTCCGGTTTTGGGAGGTCTTGAAACAGGGCGATGAAAATCGCCCGGTGTGGCTTGGCTCGGCAACATTTGATCGCGACGTGGGACTCAGCCGCTACACCGGACAAGTCACGCATCACATTGCACCCGATATCGATGCGGAACGCGACGGGCTCACGAACGACCTTAAAAATTCCAAAGTCGTTGAAGCGGTCTACGAGGTCTCCGGCGTTGGGCCGACTTTCATGGGCCGGAATGGGGAGGGCGACCGGTACTTTACCGACGGTGAGGTCAAGGTCTCCCGCCAGGTCTCTGGCTGTGATCGGAAGGCTGAAACGATCATCGAATTGAAGAATCCACCCTTGGTCGATTTGAAAAACCAAACATGGAAGGCGCTTGCCGCGTTGTTGCAGACCGGGGCAGCAGCCAAATGAAACTTGGTCGGAAGTCGGGTAAAATCGTCAGGAGAGACACCATGAAAGCAATTCTTGTTTCGATTGTACTTTACTTTGCCGCGACAGCAGCGCATTCGATGCCGATCTCGGTTTTGAATGCGAATGGGCTTTCAGCAACGATCCCGATCTCCGATCAATGCGGCGATCGATGCGGATCGTCCCGTTCGTATGTGAAGGATCGACGCTCGGGCGTGGGCGGTTATAGCGGCGGCTACGTTCTGGTGCGCGATCCCCTTATCCAGCGACGTCCCTTCTGCCCATTCGGATCGTACGTCGCTTGCGTGGTGTCCGGCACTTATTGCGTCGATCTCTGCCACTGAGAGTCGCGCAAGACCTAAAAGTCCGGCTGGAGAATGCTCTCCATGCTGTTGCCGATGTCCGCGGGTATGTAGGCGCCGCCGACATCGGAATCGATGGTCTGGATGGAATTCCACGGCTGACCGCTGGGGGCATTGCCGCCGACATTTGCCCAGTTCTGATATCGGCTAAAGGCTTCCGGCGTGCCCACGTAGGCGCAATTGCAGCGGGCGGCGTCGGCATAGACGTAGTAAAGCTTCCCGTCTTTTCGTCGCGTCACGAGTTTGTCCGGCGGCAACGACCGGAGCATTGCCGCCTTTTCCGGTGTCGTCGCGTACTTCACGACAAAGCCTGCCTGGGTGAAGAGGTTGTCGGGGACCACCGTCGTTTGCTGCTGGGCGGCCGCCGGCGAAAGAATGACAATCAGCAATGAAAATCCTAGTGCGATGCGGAGGATCGACATTGTGAGCCCCTAAGGCTGGACGCTAGTTATTGGGTGGTGGCGGCATTGCACCAAGTCCCGGCGGCGGTCCTGGATCTTGCGACTGGAGCGGCTGCAGCCCCTGCGCATTTTCCGAAGACGGCGCAAAAAGTGGCCCAAAAAGTGGTGCTCGTTGTCCGTCGTTAGGTGCGTTTCCGGCAGGATTGCGGATGCATTCGCCGCCAACACCGCTGATCGTTTGCAAACATTGCTGCTGGGTGTCGAAATTACATTGCGTCGTACCGTCACTGTCCATGATGGCGCACCAGGGAGGATTCTGCGCGCGGGCCATGCCGGTGAGCGACAGAAAAAGTGCGCTGCAAATGATTGTAGTTACGAGTGAATTTCGCATAACGGCTCCGGACAAGTCAGCCTTTAAATAGGATCCTGGGCCGAATGGCCGGCCGAGGCTATTTCCCTTAGGGGCAATTGGCCGGAACCCGGTTTTCGGAACAATGGTCCGAAGTGCAGATTCTCTGCCGGCAAAACGGGGCGCGTGCCCGCATGAACAGGCCTTCTGCTGCCATTCACATCGTCGACGACGATGCATCCTTTCGGTCGGCAATGGGAGAATTGCTGGGTGCGTGCGGATACAGAGTCTCGCTCTATGAAACTGCGAAGGAACTGCTCGATACATCGCTGACTAGCGGACCTGCCTGCATCTTGCTCGACGTGCAAATGGCCGGGTTGAACGGGCCACAACTCCAGGAGCAACTCTCCAACCTGGGATGCCGGCTCCCTGTTGTGTTTATCAGCGGGCATGGCGATATCCCGACAACCGTCACAACCATAAAGGCTGGCGCGGAAGATTTTCTGACCAAGCCCGTGACAAGAGAAAAGCTGCTGGAGACCGTCGAGCGCGCTCTCGCACGTCATGCGGTAATCGCGGCCGAGGACGACAAGTTATCGGCCCTTCGCTTACTTTATGAAGAGCTTACACCGCGCGAGCGAGAAGTTTTTGCTCTGCTGGTTCAGGGCAAACCTCATAAGCAGATAGCACATGAACTGAGCATATCCGACCGAACGGTCAAGCTGCATCGGCACCAGGTGGTGCAGAAGCTGCGCGTTCGTTCGCTTGCAGAACTCGCGGTGATTGCCGAACGGCTCGGCTTGTTGCCAGAGAACCGCGTGAAGTAATCATTTCAGCGCATAAAAATGCAGACTGCGAAGCGACACCCTTCCCAAAGGGGCAGATCTTATTCTGTGACGTTTCTGTCATAGTGCATGCGAAAGAGGCTTTTCCGTACCAGGTTGGCAGGGCCGGCGGACCCACGATCTATGCAGACGCAAAAAAAGGTCGTTGCCGTCGTCGATGACGACCAGAGCATGCTCAGTGCGGCTGAGAGCCTGCTCGATGCTCACGGCTTCACGACGATCAAGTTCTCATCGGCTGAGGAATTCCTTGGCGACAGACGGGCAACGCGGGCGGATTGCCTTCTTGTAGATATTCATCTGGACGGTGCGTCCGGCATTGAATTGCGGCGGCAGCTGAAGGTGTCCCATCCAG
>Ga0068870_10000032_pt1 | contig 44525 bp, 49 predicted proteins | sample KBSMisM62_FD_66599 | JGI IMG/M metagenome (GOLD analysis project Ga0068870, IMG submission 66599) | Miscanthus rhizosphere microbial communities from Kellogg Biological Station, Michigan, USA - KBS Miscanthus M6-2 | ecosystem: Host-associated > Plants > Roots > Rhizosphere > Soil ...
TCGGTACAAGGTTCCGAACTTGGCCTCGCAAATGCGTACTGCGTTTGCCAGAATAGATTGAAACACGGGTTCCAGATCGCCCGGCATAGAGCTAATAACCTGAAGTACCCCCGAGGTTGCTGCCAGCTGTTCCAGTGCCTCGTCGCGCTCGCGCATTGCGCGGCCGAGTTCCTCCTGGAGGGCTGCATTGGACACGTGTGCGGTCGGCGCTTTGCGAGCCTTGGGCCTAGTCGTGCGCTGCTCCTTGGCCGGTTGTCCGCTTTCACCACGTCGCTGCATGTCGCTCCCCTACGGCGGTTCACGACGATGCTCAATCTTATGCAAATGCTGACCTTCGCGCTATGGGAGCATGTCCGCTTTGGGTCAAAAGCAGACATATGCGCTGCAACAAGCGATGTCCGCTTTACCCCCAATAGCGACCGCGAAAGCAGACATGCCTCAAATGGTCATGTCTGCTTTAGCCCCGAAAGCGAGGTGTGCGCTGATGCATCGTCGGAACGAAAGGACCCCGACACGGATTGTCATCGAAGACGGTCGGCTGCCGCCCAATAAACAATGGCAGGGCCTCGAATATCCAATCAGGAACGCGCGGTTCATTCATGGCCAGCCGAAAAAGGCTAAAAACAATTTTCAAACCGCTCGTCATCGCGGTAGCCGCCATCTATTTTGTCATCGATGCGCTTACTTTATCTGTCCTAAGACCTCTATTGAGGAAAATCGCCAACTTAAGACTCTTTGCCTTTATCGCGCGATGGATCGCTTCACTCAGCCCCTATGCCACTCTTGCATTGTTTCTGATCCCCCTCATTTTGTTAGAACCTGTCAAGCCTTTGAGCGCTTATCTCGTGGCGTCGGGGCAATTTAAGCTCGGCATGCTTGTCCTAGTCGTTGGCGAAATTCTCAAGATCACGATTGTAGAACGCATATTTCATATTGGGCGAGAGAAGCTCTTGACGATTAAAGCGTTCGCGTTGGTTTATAATTTTGTATGGGGATGGCTGAGCTGGATGCAAGCGTTGCCATCATGGCAGGCGGTCAAAGATAATTTTGATCGTTTTATGCACTGGGCGCGCAAACTAAACCATGATGCTCGCGCTCGAAACTTTCGATAGACTTCCCGCTCAATTGACCGCCCGATGGAACATTACCGAAGCTGATTGCTTGACCTTGGCGGAGTAGCTTCAACAGCCAACTCCCCGTCTCCGGCTCTTGGTTATTCATGGCCCCTTTTAGCTTCGAGCCGGAGGCGCCAAACGACCCAGCAGCTTCTCCCCCTTTGTTGTGATGTCCGCTTTACCCCCGAAAGCGGACGTGTGCGGCGCAACTAACAATGTCCGCTAAGGGCGTAAGTTTTGGTCCCGCATCAGTTGAAAGCGAATATTCGGATCGGGATCCGTGCCGCAGAAATGTCCGGTTTGAGCCGTGAGTGGGAACATCCGTCGCTCCCGTCCTGGCGAATGGCGCGCCCGTCCAAGAACGAAGAACACCGTGCGATTTAGTAGTCGGCCTCACGAAGCACCGTGAGCGATCTGGACGCTCGAAGATCTACACTTAAAGAGCTGGTCGGTGTACGAAACGAGCTCTTGGGCAAGGATGAGCAATGACCAAAATCCTCGCGCTGATAGCTGGCATATTCCTGATCGGATTTCCGGCATGGATGATGAAGGAAATGTCCGTTCCTCTGCCAGAGTACCGGAAGGGCGGGTATGCCGATTATGTTCTTTTGGCTTATGAACTGCTCGCCGTTTACGGCAGCGTCTTGCTGGGGATCGCGGTGCATGTCGGGCGCGCGAAATGGAGCGGGCAGTCTTTGTTTCCGTTCGGCCTGTTTAAGGCGGGCATGTGGGGTGTACTGGTTGCTGCTAGCGCATATTTCGTCGCTGGTGGTGTTTATGGCCTGATCAGCTATGGCGCGTTCGACAAGGTGATCGGAGGAACGCTCTGGGGTCTGCTTGCGATTTTTTGGGGTGTCTTCGGCGCTCTGGTGTCGGCTGGGCTAGCGTTGCTGTTTTATGCTTGGCGTGGCTCAGCAGGATACCAGCCACCAGGCAGCGCAGGATTGGGCACGCCGCGTTCGTGATATCGATAGGTCGAAATGTGATCTAAGCAGACATTTTGCGATGCGGAAGCCAAGTCCGCTTTACCCCCGAAAGCAGACATGTGCAGTGCATTAGTCCATGTCCGCTTTGTGCCAATTGCGGACATCGCTTGCCGCGCGGACAGAAATTCACAGCGAGAGCGGCTTATCTGGCCGAGCCCATGAGACCGGAAGCCAGGTTCCGGTTAATTTCGATCAGAATACCGAGGTGATCGGGACGAGGATCCGCTTGCAGCGAGAAGGTGCGCTTTAGAACGAACAGACCAAGATTTGCGACGTTCTCGCGGATTTCTTTCGGAAGCGGATTTTCTGTGCTTGTCACGGACGTCAGAAAGACAGTCCACAGTCAGCGATTCTGCAGCAGAGCATCCTTGAGTTCGTCCGCTTTTGCTTCCCAGTGATCTTGGATCGCCTGTAAGCGCGCGGCGGAATGATACAGGAGATTTGCTTCCATCTCGCGCGGATTGGCAACAATATTTGCGGTCTCGTTGTAGATTTTGGTTGGACTACGCATTGGGCTTCCCGGGTTACAGGCTGAAGTAGGCGTAAGATTCTAGTTTTTCGCGATTTTGTTTTACCGAAAATGAAATCCACGCACGGTCGCGCAGATGTGGCACGCGCGAGATGTCCATCACCTGGTTGAGATGACGGATGTAGTGCAGCTCTTCCTTTGACTGGATGTTGAACTCGGAAAACTCGACACGTCCGTCAAGCAGTTCTGCATCCGAAATGACATCATTGAAGCGGCGCTTCCAGGTCGAATCTTGCGGCGCGACGTCAAGGCCTGCGCCCTCCCCGAAAGGAATCTTGGCACGGTCGCGAATCGACCGTGGTAACCCTGAATAGAGATCGTAGATGTCACGCAATGGCGCCTTGCCGCGTGGCAAGCCGTCAACCTCGTTTACGAGCGCTGCGGCATCGAGACCCAGGGCATATGTGACAACTGCGGGATCGAGAAACGGCTCGCGCATTTCCACCTGATGGCGCATTGAGCAACGGTCGATGCGCTGCAAGCTCACCCGATTCATCAGCTGCAGACATTCATCGCGAAAAGCGCGGCCTTCGATTTCGTCGTTGAAAAACGCCAATTCAAGCGGTGGATAGCCGCAGAACAGTTCATCGGCCCCTTCACCACACAAGGCAACACGATAGCCGTCGTGATGCATCTGTTCGCCGGCCATGAGCGAGCAAATCGCACCGCGCACCAGGTTAGGCTCGAATGACTCGGTAACCTCGATCACATGTCCGAGCTGCGAGAAGATGTCTTCGCTGTCTGGTTCAAACGGCACAAGCCGAAGGTCCACCCCAGCCCGGTCGGCATATTCCGCGGCAAAGGGGTAGTCCGGCGCGCTTGTGGAGCCGACGAAATAACAAGGGGCATCGGATCGAAGCTGCCGCACATAATGTGCGACCAACGTGCTGTCTATGCCGCCGCTGAATAACGTTGCGACTGGCAAGCCGGGCGGCAGTCGCAAGCGCACGGCCTCCGATAACAGGCCGTCCAGCGTAGCGGGGTCATATTGAACAGGTAGATCGGTGCGGGGGTAGATGAGCGATTTGTAGCGGCCGCAACCCTTGCCGGTCACCATGTAGCCCGGTGGCACAAGCAGGACGTCGCCTGCCGGCACCGTTTTCAAAAGCGGTTGAATCTCGGAGCAGAAAAGAAAGCTGTCGGTGGATTGAATAGCATAAAGCGGCTTGACGCCGAATGGATCGCGCGCAGCTAAAAACTCGCCCGACACAACATCGACGGCGACAAAGGCGTACATACCGACCAGACGCTCCAGAGCGTGCGGACCCCAGAATTGAAGCGCGCTGGCAAGAAGCTCGGTATCGGATTCAGTCCTAAAAACTACGCCAAGATTGCTCAGCTCACGTCGCAACTCACAATGGTTGTAGATTTCCCCATTGAAGGCGATTGCAATGCGCCGATCAAAAGACAGCTGCGGTTGTGTTGCGCGCTCGGCGTCGACGATTTGTAGCCGGCGCGTCCCCATTGCCACGTCTTTGCGGAGCGACGCAACCGGATCGGTCACATCACCTCGGTGCAGTATGCCCTGAAGCAGCTTTTGAACTGTGACTGCAGCCTCGGGCCAGCCAATCGCGACTGCAATTCCACACATCCGCGCAGACCGCTATTCGAGCTGAAAATCACCCCGCCTGCGTTGACCATAGTGATGCGCATATGAAATTTAAATTAAGGCTCCGACGGCTGTTGCAACGAGCCGACGCTGGATCGGATCCCTGCCGGTTTTTATATGTACAATTTATGTGCAGATGAATCGGCTTCTTCTGGCCCTGCCTGTGCCATCCGCTTGGGTCAAGAGCCGGCAATATTTGCCGGGCATCACCTCCGCAGCGCAAACATCATGTCCGCTTTACCCCCGAAAGCGGACATGTGCATTGCACCAAGCGATGTCTGCTAAGGGCCAATAGCGGACATCAAGCGGCAATGAGATCAGTTCGCCGCCGCAGCGGTATTGCGTCTAACTTCCGCGATCACCTCGGCAACCTCATCTGCAATCTTTGGCCCATGTGCTCTCATTTCCGAGAATTCGGCTTCCGAAATTAGATCGCGCAGCCCTGATTTGAAGCTGGGCCACTCGCGGACGAACGCCCACCACTTCTTTACTTGTGGCCGGTCTTTAACCCACAGATCAAGAAGCCCGAGATAATCCAATCGCGCTGTGAACGGCATCAGGTTTACGTCAGCGAGGCTGGCATTAGCACCGAGGATCCACGGCCCAGTCTCAGCGAGCCTGTCTTCCAACATCTTGAACGCCCGCTCATAGGCCGCAATCCCGTGTTTGACGAATGGCGACTGCACGCCTAATTCGTAAGTCGACATCAAGCGGTCCCGACGACGTGGATCGCCGATATTACGAAAGCGCTTTTGCCGAATTTCTTCCGGCATATTGCGCATGCGTTCACGAAACATTGCGGAGAAGCTAAGCTCCGTCACTCCTTCGAACAGCCCCTCGTCAACCATTTTGCTCCACAGCCGCATGCGACTTCGCTGCCAAGGATCAGAAGGAATGAGCCGCGGGACCGGAAATGTATCGTCAAGATATTCGCAGATCAGAGTTGACTCGATGATGGGCTTTCCATCATGGACGAGCGTCGGAACGATGCCTTTTGGGTTTAGCTTCAAATATTTCGCGTCGTATTGTTCTGCCTTGAACAAGTCGACCTTGATGGCGTCCCATTCGAGGTTTTTGGCGCGCATCGTAATACGCACCTTTTGGCAGCATACTGAATTACCGAAATCGTAGAGGGTAAGCATCGTCGCCCCCGTAGCTGACGAGCGCACAGCGTAGGGCGACAGCGACCGACGTCAATGTCCGCTTTACCACCGAAAGCGGACATGTGCAGTACACCAGCTCATGTCTGCTATGGGCCAATAGCGGACATTGGTGTTTTATTCGATCACCTCGTTTGCACGCAGCAGAAATGCTTCCGGGATTGCCAGACCGAGTGCTTTGGCCGTGGCCAGATTGATCACCAGGACGAACTTGGTCGGCTGCTCTACCGGCAGGTCGGCGGGCTTCGCACCTTTGAGAATTTTGTCGACTATTTCGCCCGCGCGCCGAAAGAGCTCTCTATTGTCTGTGCCGTAGGACATAAAACCTCCAGCCTCAACGTATTCGCGTAACGCGTTAATTGTCGGCAGCCGCGCGCCCAAGGCACGCGAATTGATGCGAGCAATATTGGCGTTGAACAGCGCGCTCGAGCACACATAGAGCGCCTGTGTGTCGTTTCCCAGTGCATCGAACGCGGGGCTAATATCCTCGGCGCGCCGGATTTCGAGCAACTTTACATCCAAACCAAATTTGCGGGCGACGCCGCGGACCTCTGTCACTTCCAAAACAGAGGCTTGATAGCCAACGTTTGCGATGACCGCTATTCGGCGTAGGCCCGGAAGAATCTCGCGCAAAAGCTCAATCCGCTTGCCCGCTAGTTCGGTCTCCTGGATCGACACGCCGGTAACATTGCCTCCGGGCCGTGCCAGCGAATCAACCATGCCACTGCCAACGGGATCGACTGCGACTGCAAACACAATCGGGATTGTCGAGGTGGCATCCTTCAAAGCAGGCACGGCGCTGCCGACTGTAACAATCACATCCACCTTGAGACGCGCAAACTCCGCCGCGATTTCGCGAAAGCGTTCGGTTCTTCCCTCCGCCCAGCGATATTCGATATTAACTGTGCGTGCCTGAACCCAACCGAGTTCATTTAACCGCTGGACGAAGGCAGCGGTCCAGTGGGTCCATGCAGACTGTCCTCCGGCGCCCAGGAATCCGATTGTCGGCAACTTCGCTGGTTGCGCGCGCGCAGCGATCGGCCATGCCAATGCGCCAGCGAAAAACGCATTGAATTGGCGCCGCCTCATTACCTCTCCCAAAGCTCAGGACAGATCATCGTATCGCTTCGATTGAAGCTAGTTAAGAGATCGTCATGCAAAAGGGCACGTCCACTTTAGCCCCCCCGAAAGCGGACATGTGCAGTGCAACTCGGTATGTCCGCTAAGGGCCAAGAGCGGAAATTCAGCCCGCCTTCTTAGAGGTGTATAGTTCTCGTTTAAGCTGGCTCTGGACCTCTGCTTAGAGCGAGGCCGAGCGAAAGACCCCTTGAGAACGCAAAAGGGAAGGCATCAATGCGCAAATGTGCCTTCGTTGCCGGCGCCACAGGCGCAGCCGCCACTCGCCTTATCGAGGAGCTGTTGCGACAGAAATGGCGCGTGATCGGCGCGAGTCGGAAAGCACCAGCTGATAAGACCGGTGGCGAACTCACCTACCTGGCAGCCGACTTATTGGACGCCGGTGGACTTAAGCTTGCGATCTCACCCTACCGAGACATTACGCATCTCTTTTTCGCTGCGCGTGCCGCTCATGAGGAAACCGGTGTTGAGCCGGTCGCAGAAAACGTGGCGATGCTGCGTAATGCACTCGAGGCTGTGGAAACCACGTCATCGATCCTTGAGCATGTCCACATCGTCGAGGGGACCAAGTGGTACGGCATGCATATCGGTAACTTCAAGACGCCAGCCCGCGAGAATGACCCGCGACACATGCCACCCAATTTCTACTACGATCAGCAAGACCTGATTACCCAGCGTCAGAAGGGCAAGCAGTGGACTTGGTCGGCCTCGCGCCCTTATTTCTTAATCGATTTTGCGCCTGATCGCCCACGCAATGTCGTGTCGGTGATCGGCGCCTATGCTGCAATCTGTCGCGAACTCGGGGTGCCGCTCAACTTTCCTGGCACTGATATATGCTGGAACAGTTTGAGCGAAGCGACAGATGCAAGGCAACTCGCTCGCGCTATGGTGTTTCTGTCAACGTGTCCGAAGGCACATAACGAGGCCTTCAACGTGACAAACGGCGACTTATTTCGCTGGAAGCATCTGTGGTCTCGCATCGCACGCTTTTTCGACATGCCTTGCGGCGAAGTACAGACGCTGGCCCTGGGTCAGTGGATGGAAGACAAAGAGCCGATCTGGGAGCGGATTGTGAGACAGCATAATCTCAAGCCTCGGCGAATAGCCGAAGTGGCGCTCTGGGCCTTTGGCGATTTCGTGCTACGACAGACCTGCGATGTAATCTCAAGCATGACAAAGATCCGCACTGCCGGATTTCATGACACAGTAGATACGGAGGAGTTGTATCTTGCGGTTTTGCAGCAGTATCGCCAGGCGCGCATATTACCATAAGTGGCGAAAAACCTGCAGCTTTGGGTCATAAGCAGACATATGCGGTGCGCCAACCCATGCCGCCTTAAATCGGAAGGAGGTTGCAATGACTGATTTCAAGAGAAGCATTGTAACAAGCATCGATGGTCTCCGGACGCTTTACGCCCAGCCGAACGAGCGCGTTGCCAAGAAACCGATTAACCACGTCAATGAGGTTGGACGCGCGTTCATCGCGGCTTCGCCTTTTCTGGTCCTTGCAACGGGAAGCCGACAAGGTCTGGACTGCTCGCCCAAGGGCGATCAGCCCGGTTTCGTGCAAGTTGCGGAAGATGGTCGGACGCTGTTCATACCGGACCGTCGGGGCAACAATAGGATCGATGGCCTCAGGAACCTTATTGAGGACCCACGTATCGCACTAATTTTCCTCGTGCCCGGAGTAAATGAGACCTATCGAGTGAATGGGCGGGCACACATTTCCCAGGATGCAGATCTCAAGCGGCGATTTGCCGTTAATGGAAAAGAGCCCGCGACGATTATGGTTGTCACGGTCGAGGAGACATTCCAACATTGCGCGAAGGCGCTTGTTCGATCCGACCTATGGAAAGCGGGCAGCCTTGGACGCCCTCAAGGCGTGCCGGCAATTGGCGACTTCGTGGCAGCGCGCAACCCGGAAGTAGACGGTGCCGCATTTACGGCAACTTACAACGAACGAATCCCCGACGAGCTTTACTGAGTAAGCGCAGCTCCTACCAGCAACGAAACCTCGACAGATTTTTGTGTGAGCCATGTCCGCTTTGGTCACCAGCAGACATACGCACTGCTAAAGGGCACGTCCGCTTTACCCCGAATAGCGACCGCGAAAGCGGACTCCCGCAAAAGGTCATGTCCGCTTTACCCCTGTAAGCGGACATGTGCAGCGCACTAGGCCACGTCGGCTAAGGGCCAAAAGCGGACATGAGCAAACAGAAAGACCGCCTCGCGGCGGTCTCTCCGAATTCAATTTTCTTTAGATCACGCAGCTGGTGCTGCTGCTTTCTTCTTCCTACGCCAGCCGAGCAGACCCAACGCGCCTAAGCCGCCGGCAAAGAGCGGGAGTGCGGCGGGAAGCGGTGTCTCACTCGGTACTGGAGTATCCTGGGTGACGCCCATCACCTCTATGCCAGCGACTATAAAAATACTGCTTTGGGTCTTTGACAAATCGACGGGAAACGGTGTGTCCGTGGTGGTACAAAGAAAATCTAGACAGTCAGCCACCGTGAAGTGATTCAGATAAGACAACGACCCAATATCAATTCCAAACGTATAAAACGCGGGCGTGAGTCCTGAAGGTGGCGCGGGTGGAAGAAATACCGTCCAGCTGAAAGAACGTTGAGAGCCGCCGCTTCCAATGTTGAACGAGGCGATCTGACCGACAAATTGATTTGTCGTTAGGTTGGTCTCCGAAACACTGACAGAGCCGCCCAAAAAACTCGCAGACGAATTTAGAACGACCTCGCCATTGAACAGATTGCCGGGTGGATCAAGTGACACGCCCAGATTTAGCGTAAAAGTGATTTCCGCAAGAAAAGTGCTCGGGTCTGGGATAAACGGAGCTACCGGCGAAGTCTGCAAGCCGCTGACAAACACGGCGGCAAAAGTTTGCTGCGCAGAACAGGCCATCGCTAGCGCTGCGGTGTAGGCAATCAATACTTTACGCATGACTTCGACTCCGTAACGGTCAAAGCTCTTGCCGATCTTTTTATTTAGACTTCGAATCGACCCTTTCGCTTCCTCCGCCATCCGAGCAATCCCAACGCGCCTAAGCCACCCGCAAACAGCGGGAGCGCTGCGGGAAGCGGTGTGACCACGTCGCCCGAGATCTGCATCAGATACGGGCCTGAGTCGTTTGTAAAAGTGTTACCTCTTTCAGAATAGAATTCACCTGCAACGCCGGGGCCGGAAATATCAACACTCCATGCCCATGCCGCGTTGGTATTAGCAGAACTCAGCCCGATCCAGTAGCGCGTTGCCGGAGCCAGTGTAAGCGCCAAGGAACTGATCGTAATGACACCCGACGACGGTGAAATCGCGCTGTCGAAAACAGTTGCGATGTGTTGGTTGAGGCTTCCTGGCGCGGTCGTGCCACTGTCATTGTAAAGCGCCACCTCAAAACTGCCCACCGGTGACGCGCCGAACAATCCGACCAGAAGCTGAAGTTGAGTGATGGTGAAACTTGATCCTTGAGTCGAGAACGAGTCGTAGAGCGGGCCAAACGGAAATGGTGATGGAGGCCCAATATTGTCGAAATTCGGATTGGCAGCAGAGAGGTTGTCGTAGAGAACCGCGGCCCCTGCCGGTACGGTGCTGGTCGCAGCCGAAGCGAACGCGCCCGCGAACGCAAACGCGACCACAAATAAATTTCGCGAAATCATGATTTACGCCCCACTGAAACTCAAAGCCGCCTAAGCGTTCGAGCCGAGGCCAAAAGGCCTTGATGCGACGCGGCGACTGTCGCCACAATGGAACTCTGGATAATTGTCGTTTAGCGCGTCAAGACAGCATGTTGCATTCAGGGCAATGCGGCGCGAGAATTTATGCCGCGTTTATTTCAAAATCTGCCATGCATGACGTTTTTGCGCAAAAAGCAGGCATCATGACTCTGGTGACTCGGACAACAATGTGGCTCTGCGCTATCGCCGATGATCTCAAGCAGCCTGATCGGCAATGCATCGCACTGTCCGCTTTGGGTCAAAAGCAGACATGTGCGGCGCAAAACGTCATGTCCGCTTTACGCCCGAAAGCGGACATGTGCGGTGCACTAGCTCATGTCTGCTTTGGGCCAATAGCGGACGCCGCGACCCCATCAGTCAATAATTTCGTTTGCGCGTGCTAACAATTCGCGCGGCAAGCTTAGACCGAGACGCGCCGCTGAGTTGAGATTGACCACCAGCTCAAAACTATCGGGTTCCTGTACGGGCAGATCGGCTGGTTTTGCACCCTTTAGTATTTTGTCCACGTATTCGGCGATCTCGCGACCCCGCTCGGAAAAGTCCGCACTGTAACAAACCACCGCGCCGGTCTTTGCCAAAGACTTATGGTGGGAAAAAGCTGGAATACGATTGTTCAGCGCCAAAGGCACTGTCGTCGGCGGGGCATTTATCAGAACGATGACCGCGTCTGTTTGTTCTTTTTTCATGGTCGCGAATGCATCGTCCAATTCATTCGCTCCGCGAACCAATATCGGTCGGCTATTGATCTGCACCGCTTGCGCGTCCTTTCGAATACGCTCCGCAAATGCGGCGCTGAACGGATCCGTTGCCAGCCCCAGGACGGGGACACGCCGGGCCTTTGGCAGAACTTCCCGAACCACCTCGAGGAGCTTGGAGCCAAGCTCTGCGCTAACCGACGATAATCCCGTCACGTTCCCACCCGGCCTTGCGAGGCTTGCAATCAGCCCGGTCCCCACCGGGTCGCCGACGGGTGCCATGACAATGGGAATATCATGCGTGGCGTTTTTAGCTGCCATCGCAGATGGCGTCAGCGAGGCCACGATAATATCGACTTTACTGCCGACTAGGTCCTTTGCCAGTTCGGGAAGCCGGGTTGCGTCTCCTTGCGCGGAACGGACGACGAATTGAGCGTTACGACCTTCAACATAACCTCGATCTCGAAGAGCCTTAAAAACGGGTCCCATTGGTTCGGCGTCGCCGATAAGCAGAAACCCGATCCGGGCTATTTTCTCCTGCCCATAAGCGGTGAGTGGCCAAGCCGCCGCCGCGGATACCAGACCAATAAATTCCCGCCGCCTCATGTTCGCCCCCGATAGCTTCGAGGGATGGTATCGGTTTAGCGAACATAGATGAAGCGTCAACAGATGTCCGCTTTGGGTCATAAGCCGACATATGCGCCGCAATAACCTACGTCCGCTTTACTCCCGAAAGCGGACATGTGCGACGCAAACCGTCATGTCTGCTTTGGGCCAAAAGCGGACATGCCAATCTAGTCGATCACCTCGTCGGCGCGAGCAAGTAACGAAGGTGGCACGGTTAGACCAAGCGCCCTCGCGGTAGGCAGATTGATAACGAACTCGAATTTGTTCATCTGCACTACCGGCAGATCGTTTGGCTTTTCGCCTTTGAGGATGCGACCGGCATACGCACCGAGCTGCTGATACACCTCCTTCAGGCTCGTTCCATAGCTCATCAGACCGCCAGCTTCCGGATACTCGCGTACGGTGTATATGGTGGGGATCGCATGGCGCGTTGCCAGCGTGGCAAGTTGGAGCCGCCTACTGAAAAAAAATGGGTCTGTACCAACTAGCAGCGCGTCAACGCGTTTTTGGACGAACGTTGCGAAAGCGGCTTCGATTTCTTGTTTGTCACTCGCATGAACGACTTCGATCTGCGCCCCGATAGCCGAGCCAGCTGCAGTCACGTCCCTCGTTACGGCCTCCGCATTTTCAGCATTTTTCGGGTTGACGAGCGCCGCAATACGAGTTGTTTGAGGCACCAATTCGCGCAGCAAGCCGAGGCGTTTGGCACTCAAACCAAATTCAGCGAGGTAAAAATTGACGCCGGTCGCATTCCCGCCCGGTCGCGCCAGGCTAGCAACAAGACCAAGCTTGACGGGATCGTCAGTAACACCGAACAGGACCGGAATCGTTTTGGTTGCGGCTTTTGCCACCAGAGCCGCCGGCGTAGGACTTGCGACAATGACGGCAACCTGACGGCGTACAAGTTCATCAATAATCGTTGGGATCCTGTCGTATTGACCCTCGGCACTGTGGAATTGGATCGCCACGTTGCGACCATCAACGTAGCCGGCTTCGGCTAGAGCCTGGCGAAGTGCCACTAACGTTGGTCCGGGCGAGGCCGGGCTAATACTCGCACTAATATATGCAACGACGGGCAACCCTACTGGCTGCGCCTGCGTGGCCAGCGGCCATGCGGTCGCGCCGCCGAGAAGTGTAATGAAATCGCGCCGCCTCATTGCCTGCCCCCCGAGGCTTAGAAGCTCATCGTAACGGTTAGAACCGATAGACCGGAAGGGGCACATGTCCGCTTTGGGTCATAAGCAGACATATGCGGTGCAAAAGGACATGTCCGCTTTGGCGCCAATAGCGACCGTAAAAGCAGACATGCCTCAAACGGTCATGTCCGCTTTACCCCCAATAGCGGACATGTGCGGTGCAAGAGCCAATGTCCGCTAAGGGCCAATAGCGGACATGGAGCGCAGTGTCACAGGCTGGCTGCGCTCGTATCAAATACGAACGGTGCGGCCCCGTCAGTGTCCTCGTCACGACCGCGTCGCTTCCTTGAGTGGACATTGCATCGAGCTTACACTTAAAACGATTAGCCGCTTTTAGCAGTTCACTAAGCGTTAGGCCGCTGGAGGATGGTATGGACATCCCAAAGCAGTCGCGGACGGACCGATACGAATCCTTCTATCGAGAGTTTGATTCGCCGTTGATGCAGAAAATCCGGCGCGAGACCTTCGGCGAGGACATAGGACTACAGTCTTGGGGCAGCGCACAGGAAATGCGCGCAGACCTTGCGCGCCTCAACGTTTCCTCATCCAGCCGGATCGTTGATCTTGGTTGTGGCCCCTGCGGTCCGCTGACCTTCATTCTAGCGACTGTGGGTTGTCGCGGCACGGGGATCGAGCTCAGCCCTTCCGCTCTTCGAGCAGGTCAGGCGCGCGCCCGGTCTCTGGGTGTCGAATCTTTGCTGTCGCTACAGGAGGGCGACCTGAACGAGTCACTTCCGTTCGCCGCCCGTTCCTTTGATGCCGCAGTATCCATCGATGTTGTGATCCATCTTCGCGACCGGGCCAAGTTCTTCCGAGACGTCGCAAATATCCTGCATCCCGGCGGCAGATTTCTATTTACCGATGCTGGAGTCGTTACTGGTGCTGTCTCAAATGAAGATGTCCGCAAACGCAGTGCGCGCGGTTATAGCCAATTCGTCCCGCCGGGATGGAACGAGAGACTGCTCAAGTCTGCAGGATTTCGCGTTCTGGAGACTGAGGATCGGACGCAGAGCGTACTTCGGTACGCCACACAAAGATTAGCGGCTGTGCAGAAGTATCGTGCTGAGCTTGAAAGGGTCTCGGAGGGCTTCGATTTCGAGCTTGAACAGGCCTTCCTCAATACCGCTGCTGAATTGTCGCGGAGCCAATCCGTATCCCGAATAATGTACCTCGCTCAAACAGATGCCGCGCCCTAACTAAAGGTCACCCGGCCATGTCCGCTTTACCCCCAAAAGCGGACATGTGCAGTGCACGGGCTCATGTCTGCTTTGGGCCAATAGCGGACACGATTACATTTCGCATGATGTCCGCAGGAGGGGCCAGCAGCATGGATTGAGGCGTCCTGTGCGGGTAATGTAACGAATAGGGGACCTCAATGTTGCCGACCACCCGATACGCCAAAAGCGGCGACGTACACGTCGCCTATCAAGTGTTTGGTGACGGCAACATCGAGCTCGTTTTCTTCCCGGGATTTGTCTCAAACATCGAAATCTACTGGGAGGAGCCGCATTTCGCCCGTTGGCTCCGCAAACTTGCCAGTTTTACTCGCGTCGATCGCGAGTGTGACGCTGTGCAGCAAAATTTTTGATGGCGAAATGCAAATCAATTTTAGTGATCGCGTTTACGATTTAACCGGCGCACCCCGAGACTGGACATGTGCCGGCGCATCTTTTGCCCTGTCGAGCACGGCATCGTAGAGGTCATCCTGCGCGATCGTCTCAAGGAGGGCGCTGGCAAGCTCAGCCTCGTTCATGCCGATTGCTTCCGCTCGCTGGCGCAGCCGCGACATCGCAACCCGGCTCAATTGCAGTGTGGTCAGCAATGCTAAGACATAGGACCGTTTCTGATTGGGCGGCTTACGCTTGCGCGGTTTGGCCGCTGGCACCAACGGCACTTCGTTGAAATCTCTGCGTACCCGTAGGCTGATCTGCGCCTGTGAGCAGCGCACCCTCAGTGTGCCGATATTGCAGCCCAGTTCGGCCGCGATGGCTTCGGCATCCAGGCCTTGCTGGACCATCGCCGGGATGCGAGCCATTACATCCCTGGTGAGAATGCGCCGTCGTGACCCGGGCCGCATGAAAGCCTCTGCGAAGCAACACTTCTCTGCCTCAGAACACTCTGGGGTTGGGACGATTGATACGTGTAGAGGTAAACGAGTATGACAAATCATCGTTCCGTCGATGTAACTACTCAATATTACGGGCAAAATCAGTCACCTCATTTCTCGTTCGATGAGTGCGATCGCTGCACCCATTATCGAGTCCGTTCGGGCAAATGAAGACGCGACCGACGTTGATCACATCGGTCGCGTCTGGTTGAGACTCGTAAGATATGACTAGCGTTTCTCGACACAAACGGTCTTGATCTGCTTCTCGGCGTCGGACTGGGTCTTGAAGGCCGCCGGGCCAATCTGGATCCAGGTCGTTTCGGTCGGACGCGTTTCAACGACTTTGCACTTCTTCGTCGCCTTTTCCTGAACGATGTAATAATCGGCGCTGGCCGTAGACATCAAAAGTCCCACTGCGGCAGTCGCCAACACGAGTTTCTTCAGCATGAGTTTTCCTCCTCTGTAGACCCCGATAAACCGGTACGTCGCAATAGGTTCCGATGCGTGCAGCAGACGCGAAGCGCGAGCGGAACCCTGAACTTTTGTTCAGTTCGGCAGTTGTCGCTTCATGAGCGAAAGACACGCAGCGCGGATTTTTGGTTGGTCGTTGGGCTGTTTATTTTTTGCTTTAATGGCGCTTAATCTTGTTTCCCGCTAACGGCGGCGAGATTCGAATTGGGAAATGGCAGCCATTCCACTACGCGAGCCGGCTGTCTCCTCAGGCTCCCCTCTAGCGGTGAACCTGCGGTCTGACGCAGCGGCGCGACGGAGGTTCTTGGAAATTCAGTCAGCGCAGATACGCTCGACGATCGTTTCCGTCATGCGCGCGCAACGCCAGCCGTCGAACGGGAAACTGCTGGTGAGCGCCGGGCCGAGCTGCTTGTCGAGTTCCGCGCGCAGCAGGACACGCGCACGGTGTAGCCGGGTTTTCACGGTCTCCGGTTGCAGACCAAAGAGATCCGCCGTTTCGTCGACGCTCATGCCTTCTACTATGCGCGCGACGAACACGGACCGGAACGCGTCGGGAAGCTCGTCGATCGCATGCTCCAGCACCAGACGAATTTCGCTTTGCGCCATTGCCTTCTCCGGATCGCTGCCCGCCGCCGAGATTGGAAAATTGATGATCTCGGCCTCGTTGCGGTTGGTGCCATATGTCTCCCAGTCCACGGTGGGCCGCCGCTTTCGCAGCCGCCCCAATGCTTCGTTCATGGCGATGCGCGTGATCCATGTTCCGAAGGCGGCATCGCCTCGGAACATGTCGAGACCCGTGAAGGCGCGGACATATGTCTCCTGCACGACGTCTTCGGCCTCGGCGTCATTGCGCAGAATGCTCCGCGCAATACGGAACAGCCGCCGATTGTAGCGCTTGGTGATGGCACGAACGGCTGCTTCGTCACGCGCACGCGCCATGCGCACCAGGTCTTCGTCTCCGAGCGTTTCGGCCGCCTGCGTCGCCTGAATCACGGACATGGGCATTTCCTCGGTTTCGAAGTATTTGATGCAGCAAGGCCATAAAGGTTTCCGGCCCCTGCTCCTTAGAACAACACGCCCTGTCCGTCATCTTTCTTCGCCCGCCTGGCCCGGCTGCTTCTGGGGAACGGGCATTTACGCAGGCCCGGCCAGCATTGCTGAATCCCCGGAACCTTTCTCGCCGGCGGCCATCTAAGCAGGCGTCTGGGTTCAGCACCCCATCGGCCGGCGGATTGCCGCCTAATTTTAAGGACAATCGATGAGTTCAAATGTGCAGGCTTTAGCACGGGTTAGATCATTGCGCACAATGCATGAGCGGCCCGAGCGAGCCGATGTCGAAGCCGCGTTTCGAACCATTATTCGATGGGCGGGGGACGATCCAGAACGTGATGGCCTCATGGAGACGCCCGCTCGCGTGGCGCGCGCGTTCGAAGAGTTTTTTGTCGGCTATGCTCAGGATCCGGTCGACATCCTGCAAAAGACTTTCGAGGAAATCGAAGGCTACGACGAAATGATTGTGCTGCGTGGCATCCGGTTCGAAAGCCATTGCGAGCATCACATGGCACCCATTGTCGGCCAAGCTCGGGTGGCTTACGTGCCGAGCGGCCGTGTGGTTGGCATTAGTAAGCTCGCACGGGTGGTCGAGGTCTATGCAAAACGTTTGCAAATTCAGGAAAAGATGACGGCTCAGATCGCAAATACCATCAACGATGTGCTTAAGCCGCAGGGTGTCGGAGTGATCATCAAGGCGTCACATCATTGCATGACCACACGCGGCGTGCATAAGCCCGATTCGGATCTGGTTACCAGCCGCATGCTGGGTTGTTTCCGTGACAATCCGCTTACTCGCCAGGAATTTCTTAGCATGGCGGTGTGACGGGGCCCGCCTATGACCCAAAGCGGACATCGCAACTGCGTCGATTGATTTTCGGGAACCTCCACTCCCCTGCTGCATCAAATCTCTCACTGACGCCCGGTAATGGCCAACTTACACAACCGGCATCAAGCAAACAGCAGGAGGAAATCCAATGAGTGCTCAATCACCTCATTCGGCTTCGTCGCGCTCTGTTGTCCGAGCTAAGGACGTGGCCATGTCACAGACAGTTTTGACGTCTATCACAAGACGAAGCGTGGTCGCGGGGCTGGCGTTGGCGGCCGCTCCGGCGACGGTATTGGCGACTGCGGATGATGCGCATGCGCAGGACAAGCAAACTGAAAAAAGTCTGTACGAACGGCTGGGTGGCGTTTTCGCGATTGCGGCGGTGGTCGATCACTTCAGCGACGCTGTCGTGAAGAATCCCATCGTAGGCCAGAAGTCCAAGAACCCCCAGCTGCGGGAATGGCACACCAAAAACCTGGGAAGGCTGCCGGGCCTCAAGTTCATGCGGACGCTGTGGGTGTGCAACGTCTCAGGTGGGCCATTCCAGTTCAAGGCCACCAAGCCCGGCACGACGCCGCTCGGCCTTGAGGAGGCCCACCGGAACCTTCGAATTTCCCCTGCAGAATTCGATGAGGTCGCAGCGGAACTCGGTCGGACCCTGGACTTCTTCAAGATACCGAAGCGCGAGAAAGGCGAAGTCTTGGCAGCCTTCGCCGCCCACAAGGACGAGGTCACCGCCGGCTACGTCGCGGCCGCCAAGCCGCGCTGAAGCTGCACTGATAACGATCCCGCCCAGTTTCGGCTGGGTGGGATCCCCAACGAGTTGTTCCAAGGAACAGTTAGGGACCGGCGCTGTTAAGCCTTCGCTGTAATCCAAGGAGGCATCGATGACAGTTCTAAGCAAATCCGTACTGGCAGCGACTGTTGGCGTCACTGCGCTGGCTTGCTCCACATTTAGTGCTTCTGCATACATTGCCTGCAGCGGCAAGGTTTGCTGGCACGTTAAAGATCGACATGAGTATCCGGCACATGCCCGCGTGGTGATCCACGAGGACGACTGGAAATGGAAACGTCACGAAAAGTATCGTTGGCGCGAGCACGAAGGTCGAGGTTACTGGCGCGGTAGCCGCTGGGAGACCTGGTGATCAATTCAGTTCAATTGTGACGAGAGGCCGCCTCAATTGGCGGCCTCTTGCTTTTGACCCAAAGCGGACACACCACCCTCTCCAACGAGGCACACGGGGCGTTTTCTGTGACATCAAGTAGGAGTAATCTGCTCGTTGGTGACGTTCTTTGCCTTTCTCTGCGGAGGCTCTCATGTTTGAGACAGAACGATTTGTCGCTGAATGCCGCGCCGCGTTTGCCGAGGACCGCACTCATATAGCAGTCCGTGAGGTGCTAGCCCGCTCGGTATGCAATCCGACGGCAGTCCTCAAAGAATTGGGCGAGCCCAAGCGCGCTGGAATCAAAGAGCTCTTTCATTCGGATGTGCTCACCATCATCAACGTGGTTTGGGCGCCGGGGATGATGGTCATGCCTCACAATCATCGAATGTGGGCCGTCATCGGCATCTATACGGGCCGGGAGGACAATGTGTTTTGGCGGCGCGTGAAAGGAACGCCAAACAAAATCGAGGCCGCTGGCGCAAAGGCTCTGTGCGCGACAGACGCCGAGCCTCTGGGTGCTGATATCATCCATTCCGTTATCAATCCGATCGATAGGCTTACAGGCGCCATACACATCTATGGCGGAGATTTTTTTGCCGCTGAACGAAGCGAGTGGGACTCTATGACGCTTGAAGAGCATCGGTCGGATGGCGAACGGACTCGGCGTGTGTTCGAAGAAGCAAACGCACGTTACGAGGCAACCAAACAACTCCGCACAACCTGACTAACTTTTGGGTGCATAGGCCAAGGAAGTGGGTAAGCGGACTTTGGTAATGCCCGCTGTTGGCCCTCAGCCGCTTTCGAATGGGGGCTCGACCTCTCGTCGGCGGAAGCGCGCCCTCAACTATTGTCCGAGAAGTATGGAGTCACGCCCGCCGTGGACGCCAAGCGGACAAGGTCAACGACTGAACGCGTGCCCAGCTTTTTAGCGACACGGCCACGATGGACCTTGATTGTCTTTTCCACGACGTGCAGCTCGAATGCAATCTGCTTATTCAATCGGCCGGCAATGACGTGACGCAGAACTTCGGATTCCCTCGCGCTCAGCGCAGCGAATTTCCGGCGAATTGCGATGCGTTTTTCGTACTCCCGATGCAATTGCGCATAACGCTCTGCCGCAAGCGCAATTGCAGACAGCAGCGACCGTCCGTCCACCGGCTTTGGCAAAACGTCTAATGCGCCCGCTTTCATAACCCGAACGCTGGCCAAAACATCATTGATTCCCGATATGAAAATGACTGGTAGCTGCAGCTCTTCACGCGCAAGGGTGGCTTGCAGTTTGAGACCGTCAAGGTCAGGCGATTGAAGATCGATAATGACGCAGCCTGGAATATTCGTTTCGTGCTGTCCTAGGAAATCCGCTGCCGAAGAGAAGCCTTGCACCCGGTATCCCGCCCTTTCAACGAGCCGGGCGAGCCCGGATAGAAGACGAGGGTCGTCACCCACGACGGAAACAGTGAAATCCCTTTTTCCCTTGGATTCGTTCTTACCAGCAGAGATATAGAGAAAGGGATTTATGGTGTTGCGGGAAGTTTCCCCGGTCGTTCGGTAAACGATCATGACCACCCTCCAGGCGAACGAAAAAATCCGTCTCGTACGATGTGAACAATCATGCTGCGAGCCGTCTTCCGGCGGCGTTCTGCTTTGTCTGAAGTTACCGCGAGCCTATTGCGGTAGCGTTTTGACTTTCGTGCCGGATGAAGGAATGCATCGTGTCGCCTCCCGCGGTCGCAACATCACGACGTGCAATGTGTGAGTAGACGTCCTCGCGTCGGATCAGCGAATGGGCTGAAAGCTGACTCACAGCCCGCCAGTGCGCGCTTCGCGATCGGCTTTTCCGTCGAGATGGCGCCTTGCTGGACCGGTTGGACTATCGGCAGTGACATCCGGTCACCTTTGGCGGTCCGGTTGACCGAAATGGCAACAACCGCTGCTTTGTCGGCGCTGGTGGGGCTCACCAGCATGCTGATGACGCCGGCGGTGAAGACGCTCAGAACGCAAGCTGTCGTTATTTTTTTGAGCCTGTCGTCGAAGCTACTACACATTGCACGTCTCCGAAGGCATTCGGCTGTAGTCGTTTCAAAAAGAAATAGCGTTCAATGCAAGCATGCAAATAAATACGGCCGTCAGCGATAAACCGAACAGTCTTGTCGTCATGCGCTCGTTCACAGGCCGCTCCTTTCCAGTTTGCTGACGACCTCCACGTGCAGAAACGTGAGCTTTCAAAACTCGCGCGTTCAGCGGGTCGCGGAAGTGTCATTGGTCGTGAAAACCAGCGGCTTGCCGGCTTTAACCACCACGGGAGCATCCACGTTGGTACGGACACCCGTGGTATCTGCATCTGAAATCCGCGCGCTGATCCCAATTGTCACGACAAAAATCGCCGCTATGAGGGAGACCGCGACAATCTTCACGTGAGTCGTGAGGTCAGCGGACCAAAGCGAGCTGTTCATGACATTGCTCCAATCTGATCTCAGTAGAGGCCGCGTGCGCGGCCGGTATTGAAAGCGGCAGTTCGTGCGGGCGTTGATCGATCTTTCCCGGCATAAGTCTTCGAATGTGTTGAATGGACCGGCAGCACGACGACCTTGGTGCCTACGTTCACGCGCGCGTAGAGGTCGACCACGTCGTCGTTGAGCATACGGATACAGCCGCTCGACACGCGCTTTCCGATTGTGGAGGGATCGTTCGTTCCGTGAATGCGGTACACCGTGCCGCTGAGATACATGGCCCGTGCGCCCAGCGGGTTGCCGGGGCCGCCGGCCATAAAGCGCGGCAGATACGGTTGCCGGCCAAGCATCTCGACAGGCGGAATCCAGTCTGGCCACTCGGCCTTACGTTCGATTGTCTTAACGCCCGCCCAAGCGAAGCCCTCGCGGGCCACGCCAATTCGGTAGCGAATGGCCTTGCCACTTGTGAGCACGAGGTAAAGAGAAGAATTCGGAGTGACGATGACGACCGTTCCGGGCGCTTCACGAGTCGAATAGTCGACGATGTGGCGCCGCAAGGCCGAGTTCTGTGTATTGGTCGTTCCGTTATCCGGAAGGCTTTGCTCGATGAGCTGGTCCGCATTAGGAAGCAATCCCAGCGGATTGGCTGACGATGGCGCGTTCGCGCCCGCTAACAGAGTCACGGCGGCAATGCTGGCGGTCAGAACCTTGGTCATGTACGCCTCCTGCATTTCCAGCGTTTTTATTTTGCAGGAAGGCTAGGACCAGGCAGATGGTCGCACGACTGTACGTTGGTAAACGCTCAATAACCGAAACCGAAAGTGTGCCTATACGTCGGTATAATGCAGATCGACACGCGCTCGGCCGAGCAAGCCACTACAACAATTGATCGGCTTGTTGAGACGCAGACGGCCGGTTGTGTAACCGGCTTATTTGAAGGCCCGATTATTGCACCGGACTCTGAGAGCTATCGCCTCCAAGGGCCCTGTCGAGACATTCGATCAGGCAGGCATCGTCGAAAGGTTTTTTCAAAAAGCCAATTGCTCCAGCCTTCAGCGCGCGTGCACGCACTTTTTCTTCGGAAAATCCCGTCATAAAGATGACTTTTGTCCTGCGACCATCGGCAATCAGCCGCTCCTGCAATTCCACTCCATTCATACCGGGCATTTGCACATCGGTAATGAGACATGATGTGTCTTTAACCCGGTCGGAATGCAAAAATTCTTCGGCAGAAGCAAAAGCAGCCGCTGAGTAACCGAGCGAGCGAATAAGGCCTTTCGTGGCCTCACGAACAGCTTCGTCATCGTCAATAATGGAAATCATAGGGGCCTTTGCCAAGTTAGCGACCGTCATGGAGGCAACATAGGACGCTCACCGGCAATCCGCCATTGACGAAAATCGATAATCAGACACGGGAAAGAGTAATCAAACTATACGTAGGTATAGGTTAGGATGTCTTCGCGCGGTGAACGCCTAACGATTCAGCCATCCGTACGAGGTCAGCCAGCGACCGTGCGCCCATCTTTCGCATTACGCTTCCGCGATGAACCTTAACGGTGATCTCGCTGACATCGATTTCGCCAGCAATCTGCTTGTTCATAAGACCTGCTGTTACGAGACCCATGATCTCCTTTTCACGAGGGGTTAGAGTTTCATAGGTCGACTTCAACTTCGATGTCGACTGTTCCATATCGCGCCGGCGGCGATCCTTTTGGTGCCCGACTTGAACCGCGTCCAACATGTCCTGATCGCGAAATGGCTTAGTCAAAAACTCGACCGCTCCCGCCTTCATGGCCCGCACGGTCATTGGGATATCGCCATGGCCAGTCATAAAAACGATCGGAATTTCAATATTTGCCTTGGCCAGATCAGATTGAAAGTCGAGCCCGCTCACTTCAGGGAGCCTGACATCGAGCACCAGACAGCTTGGGCAGTCCGGCAGCTTGCTTTGTAAAAATTCCGACGCCGAACTAAACGCTTTGACCTGCAATCCGACCGAACGGAAAAGGCTTGAAAGAGATTCACGTACCGCCGCGTCGTCGTCGACGACGAATACGGCTGATTGGTGTTCTGGGCGCGGGTTCATCGATTGTCGCTCGGCCCTAAGGTCCTGGTGACTACTATTACTCCACGATTACCGTCTCAATCCTAAATTGGGGAGCGAGCAATCGACGAGGGATGATTGCCGATTACTCACGATTTTGTGATACGCGTCCAGGCTCCCTTTTGGCCAATGTATCGGCTCCGATTTTCAAAACAATCATTCTAGCACTAACAGGACAGTGGCCTTACCCTTCCAATTTGCAATAGGCCTCAACACTGCGATGGATGTCCGGGTCGTCCATGTTTAAGGATCTGCGTGCCGGGACAAAATTTCTAATTTTATGCGCCACATCGTTAGCACTCACGAGCGTTGCCACTTACGCTCTGTTGGCTGAAAAACAGATTGCCATTGACTTCGCCCACCGCGAACTTGTCGGTAGCAAGTATCTGGCGTTGCTCCGCCCTATCTACGGGGCTGTGCTGACGACTTATGCCAACGGCCACCTAAGTGGCCGGCAAAACGCATCCGATTCAGAACTCATCAATTCGCTATCGCAGGCAGATGCGGAAACTGCGGGTACATTACAGATTGACGGTATTGTGAAAACGCTGGCAGCGATGCTGCACGACTTGGGTACCAACACATCTGCAGGTATTCCGGTCGACGACACTTATTTAGCCACTCTTAAAAACCTGCGTGATCTCGCTGCTCGTATCGGCGACGATTCAAACTTGACGCTTGATCCTGTCCTTGATGCCTACCATGTCGGAAACATTGTTGTGACGCGTTTGCCAACAGTGCTGGAAGAGCTTGGTCAAGCGCATCTGTTGGTACGAGCACCAAAGGCCGCGAATGATTCGGCTGTCGGCCGCGAAGCGCGCCTCGCTGCGCTCGGTAGCCTGCTGCGCGTCAATATGGATGATATAGCAAAAGAACTTTCAGCCGCCGAACGTGGGAATCATAATGGCCGCCTGAAACAGTTTGTCGCTCCCAGCGTTACGGCGTTTTCCACGAGTTCAAATGCTTATGTTGATGCGCTGCGTGACGTTGGCGTGAGGGACAATCAGATTGACCTGTCATACGCTAGCGCAGTTACCAGCGCACTGAATGCTTGGGATGTTGCGCAAAGCGAGCTCGACCAGCTGTTGAATCAACGAATCGATGAGCTGCGTGCTCGACGCCTGCTCAGTCTCATATTGATCGGAACTCTTGGCGCGCTCGGCCTCTTGGTGGCTCTTTTGACTTATCGGGACATGATCGTACCGATCAAGAGCCTCGCGCATTTAGCAAACACGATTCGGGAGACCAAAAATTACGGCTTACGGTTTCAATACGAAAGTCGAGATGAAATTGGTCGGCTGGCGGCTGCATTTAACGAAATGCTTCACGGACTTGCGGTCGCGCGCGAGCGCGAAATCATGAGCCAGAATGAGATAGCTCGCGTGTCGCGCCTGGCGACCATGGGTGCGATGGTGGCCTCTATCACTCACGAAATCAGACAGCCACTTGCGGCAATCGTGACGTATTCTCAAGCCGGCACACGTTGGCTCACAAAGGCGGAACCCAATCTCGAAGAAGTGCGTACCGCTCTGAGCCATATTGGCAAGGAAGGCCACCGCGCCGGTGAGGTAATTACGGCCCTGACTGCGCTATTCAAAACGAACACCAGCAAACGTGTGCGGGTCGATATAAATGAAGTTGTAAGCGATGTGCTCAAACGTGCCGGCGGCGAGTTGCGTGCACGAAACATTGCTCTCAGTACGAAATTGGCAACGGATCTTCCACGCATTTCTGCTGATCCAATCCAGCTGCAGGAAGTGTTGCTCAATCTGACTATGAACGCGGTTGAGGCCATGGACTCTACCGCTGAGAACCTGCGCGTTCTGACGATCGCGTCCATGCCCGATACGGAGGGAGTCAGGGTCACTGTGGAAGATTCCGGTATCGGGATCGACGCGAAGAAGGCGGAACAGATCTTCGAAGCATTCTTCACCACCAAACCGACCGGAATGGGAATGGGGCTTGCCATTTGTCGCTCAATTATTGCGGCACACGATGGGCGCCTGTGGGCATCGCCGGGAACTTCACGTGGCACGGTTTTCCATGTCTTTTTGCCGGCTGGCGTTGATGATGCGTCGCACGGTCAGCCGTCTGAGCGCGACCGGCTTTTCTAAAATCCAAATCTGACATCCCGAACGCACCTGTGAATGTCTGCTTTTGGCCCGTAGGAGACATCTTTGACCGAATTGCCGACCTGATGTGAGCTGGTTCACGTACACGTCGCGGTGTTTTCATACCAAACGCAAATTGTGTGATGCCAGTCACTGTCGGAGTTTTCGACAAGGGACCAATCTCACCGTGACAACTCCAGCGATATGGAGGCGACAATGTTTAATTGGAAAACACGGGAGTGCGTGCAAGAGATCCTCGCGTTGATCTTTGCCGTTCTGTTTTTGATGTTCGCTCTCGCCGCCCCGGCAAAGGCATTTTTCCCATTCGGCATTGCTGTTGGAGGAGCGATGGTCGGTGGGGCAATGCAGGCCGAAAGGCAACAAAGCCAGCAAAGCGAACAATACCAACGAAACGAAAACGGCGCGGAAAGCAGACACACGAAAAAAACCACCAAAGCCAAAAATCACAAACGGGAGAGAGATGACACAAAAATCGCAAAAGCGAAGTCGCCTGAACCCGTCGCTAACGCGCCACCGGCCAAACCGCTGAGGGCCGACCCACCGCCGAATCTCGACAGATTTGGGGAATGATTATTCATCGCCGCCGTGAGCCAACGACAGCACAACGCTGAACGTGACCGAGTTGCCGACTTGAGCGAGTAAATGTCTGCTTTTGGTATCGCTATTGGGTTTAAAGCGACGTGCCTTTTTGCAATGCACATGTCTGCTTTTGACCCAAAGCGGACCTCGGCAGGCAAATTATTGAGAGCAAATTTACGCATTACGGACGTACAGTGAGTCACCCTGTGAAAAAGACACGGGCGACCACTCCACATGCCCAAAGCTGAGAGTACCTGTTGGGCCGCAAGGCAAAGTGATTGCTGACATGTTGCCGGATATGCGCGAGCAACTCCGCGTGCGACTACGCGAAGACCTGCCTGCTACTTCCGATGGGCAAATTGTCTACGAGTCATTCGCAAATGCCGTGAGAGGCCGTGTGCGAGCATGATCCCACAAAACCAAACGTGCGCGGCAAGTGATGTCAGAGATTGAAAATGTTGAGCGTCCGTATCCACGACCGCTGTCTGGCGCCAAAGTCGGACGCCTGCCGCCTGCGTTAGTGCCAGCCCGTACCGCTCTCGTTGGTCGCTACGTAATGCTGGAGCCACTTGATGCGGCACGGCATGCAAGTGATCTGTTCGAGGCGTCACATGGAAGCAAGGCCGCGCTCCGAATCTGGGACTACCTGCCATGGGGTCCTTGGAAATCCGAAGCGGAGTTCGCGAACGTTCTGCGTCAGCAGACCGCGGGGCAAGATCGGATTTACTATACCATTCGACTAGCGGCAGGAGAGAAAGCGTGCGGACAGATATGTTTTCTTGATATTCAACCGGAACAAGGGGTCATTGAAATTGGATCGATCTGGTTTGGTCTGACCCTGCGGCGTACGCGAAGCGCCACGGAGTCGATATACTTGATGCTGCGCTATGCGATGGACGATCTCGGTTATCGGCGCATGCAGTGGCGATGTAATGCACTAAACGCCGCTTCCCGTGCGGCAGCTCGCCGGCTTGGCTTCCGCTTTGAAGGAATCTTCCATAACCACATGATCTTCAAGGGCAGAAATCGAGATACGGCTTGGTACTCGATCCTTGACGACGAATGGCCAGAGGTCCGCGAAATCATGGAACGATGGCTCGCGCCGGGGAATTTCGATCAAAGCGGTGCTGCCAAAACTTCGTTGGCCGCGCTGATGGAAGAACGCGGTCCCAGCCGTCGGACGTGATGTCGGCGAAGCAATAGAATGTCCGCTTCTGACCCAAAGCCGACTGATCACCCCCTCCCGGGCACCAGCTTTTACCGTTACGATGGATCGTCCTTAGGCTCGGGGCGGCGATGAGACGGCGCGAGTTCATCACGCTTCTCGGCGGTGCGGCGGCTTCTTGGCCGCTAACGGCGCGCGCGCAGCAGCCGGCGACGCCGTTGGTGGGCGTCATGTCCCCGCTCTCCGTAGCCACCGCGGCCCGCAACCTTGCGGCGTTGCGGAACCGGTTGCGCGAATTGGGATACACCGAGGGGCGGAACATCAATATCGAGTATCGGTTCGGTGACGGACTGGCCGAGCGCTTCCCCGTGCTCGTCGCCGATCTGGTTGCGCTCCGACCGGCTGTAATCGTCGTTGGGTCAACGGCCGGAGTCTTGGCCGCGCGAAAGGTTACCCGAACGACCCCCTTGATCTGGTTCGGAAGCGTCGATGATCCGGTGGCACTTGGGCTGGTTGAAAGTTTTGCCCGTCCGGGTGGCAATGTCACCGGGTTCTTGCTGTCCAACGATGCGAGCATGGTCGGGAAGAGACTGGAGCTGCTCCGGGACGCCGTGCGCGGGTTCTCGCGGGTTGGCGCCATCCTTAACCCCGAGTACGCCGCCGCTGACGGAACGCTGAAGGCGCTCCCTCCGGCGGCACGCGGGTTGGGCCTTGAAGCTCGTGCTTACGAGGTGCGGTCGGGAGCCGAGTTAGAAGCCGCATTCGCAGCGGCCGCGCGTGACGGCATGCAGGCTCTTTACGTGCCAGAAGCCCCTCTCTTCCTCACGCGCCGGAGTGAGATCGCCGCCGTGGCGGCGAGCGTGCGGCTACCGGCGATTTATACGTTCAGGGAGTTCGTCCAGGCAGGAGGCCTGATGTCTTACGGCGCAGATCTGCCTGCGCTGTACCAGCGTGTGGCTGGCTACGTCGATAAGATCCTGAAGGGCGTAGAACCGGGCGAGCTGCCGCTGCAGTCCGCAGAAAAGTTTGAGTTGGCCGTCAACCTCAAGACGGCGAAAGCCCTGAACCTCACAATATCAGAGGCATTCCTGCTGCGCGCCGACGAGGTAATCGACTAGCTTCGCAATGTCCGCTTATGGCCCTTAGCCGACATTGCTAGTTGCACCGCACATGTCTGCTTTCGGAGAGTAAAGCGGACATGACCCTTTGCATATTTGGGCCGCGCTTATTGCCCTCGATAGGCTTCACCGGAGGATATTATGTTTGAACGTGTTCAATTCTTTCTACTTGCCATGGCGGGCATGGTTGCTGGCGGATGCGTGGTGGTTCAACAGGCATTGAATGCCACGTTGCGCTCAGAATTGAGTAGCTCGGCTTTTTGGGCTGCATTTGTAAGCTATACGGCTGGTATGCTGACGTTGTTTTTTGTTCTCGTGGTCACTCGCGAGCCTTGGCCTGCATTGTCCATGATTGCAAAAAGTTCGCCGCTATCTTGGATCGGAGGAATTTTCGGTACCGTCTATATCGTGGCTTCGATCATGCTGCTTCCTCGTCTCGGCGCCATGACCGTGATTGCCTTATTGATTACGGGTCAGATGCTCACCTCAGTGGCATTCGATCATTTTGGGCTACTCGGGCTCACACAGCGCCCGATTGATATGTATCGAGCCGCCGGAGCCGTTCTGCTCATCCTGGGTGTGCTGCTAGTACGAACCTGAGATTTTCAACGATGCGAAGAACGAGTTGGTGCTCAATCTGAAAACGGCCAAGGCGCTCGGCCTCTCCCTGCCCCCTTCGCTCCTTTCCCGGACCAACGAGATTATTGAATAAGACTCGCTATCGTCCGCCTATGGCCCCGTCCGGGAATTCTGACCGGCAGTTCGGTGTTATAACGAGCACCGACCAGGGAGGTTAAAAATGACCCGCACGATTTTCGTGGCTGCCGCCCTTGCTTCTTCAGCCTTTGGCCTTCAGCCAGCGGCAGCGGACTACTACGGGGCTCCATGGTGCGCGGTGATGGCGATGGGCGACGGTGATATGCAGTGGAGCTGCGAGTATCGCTCGGTCGAAGAATGTCGGCCGAACGTGCTGGGCGGTAATCGGGGCTGGTGCAATCCGAACCCGTACTTCGTCGCGTCCCATTCGTCGCCAGAACAGCGGCGCTACACCAAGCGTCATGCTCGCCCGCAGTAAGAACGGGCGCCGTTCCTTTCTCGCAGTGGCTGCGGCGCTGAGCCTATCGGCGGCCGCGCCCGCGCATGCCGACGTTTATCCGTCGAAGACCATCACCATCGTCGTCGGCTTTGCGCCGGGCGGCCTCATCGATGTGATCGCGCGCCTCGTCGGCCAGAAGCTGCAAATCAAGCTCGGCCAGACCGTGGTCGTTGAAAATCGCGCCGGCGCGGCCGGCAATCTGGCGCATCGCCGCGTCGCCACGGCAGAGCCGGATGGCTATACAATTCTTGGCGGGACGACGTCGTTGCCGATCAATGAATCTCTTCACCCGAAGCGCGGCTACACGGCGGACGATTTCAAAGCCATATCGATTGTCGCGACCTCTCCGGAAATGATATCCGCGCCGCCGGGCGGAGCCAAAACCTTGAAGGAGTTTATCGACAATGCGCGTGCGTCGACGGCGCAATTCGGCACCGCCGGCGCGGGCAGCGCGTCGTACATCGTGACCCAGTACTTCTTTGAAAGAATCGTCAAGATCCCCACGACGCATATTCCGTTTCAAGGCGGCGCACCCGCCGTGGCGGCGGCGATGGGCAACCAGATCCCGTTGGTTGCCACCCCACCTGCTGCGGGCGCGGCCGCTCCGATCAAGGCCGGGGCTCTGCGCGGTCTTGCCATCGCCAGCGAGAAGCGCATGGCCATCCTGCCCGACGTTCCGACTTACGGCGAGAATGGCTACCCCGGCTTCGTCGCATCAGCATGGACCGGATTTTTCCTGCCGGCGAAAGCTCCTGACGAGATCGCCAGGACGCTCAATGTGGCGATCAACGAGATTTTAAAAGATCCGGACGTGGCCTCGCGTCTCGAGCAACTCGGCTTTGAACCCCTCAACCTTGATCAGAAGGCTGCCGACACGATGTTTCGATCCGACATCGTCAAGTGGCGGAGCATGGTTGAAGCCATTAATCTCAAGCCGGATTGAGCCGCTGCGAAACGCCCGAGCGCGAGGCGGTCCGCAATGTCCGCTATTGGCCCATCGCACCTAAGCAACTGATTTTGCTGGTGTGAAGTCTTACAGTTTTCCAGTGTTTTACAATCCCGTTCACTGAGTGTTCGGTCCGTCAGCTATCGGTTTTAGTGCGGGTAACCAAAGGGAGAGACCAATGAATTGGGATCACATACGCAGTGTGCGCTTTACCAAAGAACCGACACCGCAGGATTGGCCTGAGGATATTCGCGGGATCAGCATTGACGGCGTTTCGCTGCTTGGAGTGCATGAAAAGACCGGCAAGCTGTACTGGGATGGCAAGGAGATCAGGACCCGCAACATGATCCTGCTCGGCACTTACGAGCGGTGGGTGGCCGGCATTGCGGCCTCGGGTGCTTTCGGCTCGTTCGTTGTCAATCTCGGGCACAACGCCTTCCGTTGGTGGTGAACAGCACGGATTTCCTTCAGTTTCCTCAAGGTTGTCCGCCTGGTGCCCTAAAGGGCAATTTATTTCGCGCCGCGTTGGCGTGAAAATCGGCGGGTTCGGGGAGCACGGAGGTTGACGATGACCCGCATGATTTTAGTTGCCATCGCCGGTCTTGCCGGTGTGTTTTTCGGGCTACAGCCGGCCCAGGCTTACCAGGCCCCCTGGTGCGCGGTGATCCAATTAGGCCCAGGTAGTAACTATTGGGACTGCCAGTATCACTCGTTCGAAGACTGCTACCGCAGAGGCAATATTTTGGCGGGCAATCGTGGCTTCTGCAATGCGAACGGGTATGCCGCCAACGCTGCAGAATACACGCGCCCAGTGAAACGCCGCGCTCGCCCGTACTAGCAGCAGCACCGGACATGCCGTTAACGTCCGCTACTGGCACTTAGCGGACGTGGTGTTTCGCGCCGCGTGCTTCCGAGTGAAAGGACATGCAATGGCAAAGAACACAATCTGCGTCTGGTACGATAAGGATGCCGAGGCCGCTGCTCGATTTTATGCCCAAACCTTTCCAGACAGCGCAGTGGGCGCCATCTGGCGTGCACCCGGTGACTACCCATCCGGCAAGAAGGGAGATGTGCTGGTGGTCGAATTCAAGGTTGCCGGCGTCTCCTGTATCGGCCTCAACGGCGGTCCGCAGTTCAAGCACAGCGAAGCCTTTTCGTTCGTGATCGCCACTGACGATCAGGCCGAGACCGATCGCTATTGGAACGCCATCGTCGGCAATGGCGGCCAGGAGAGCGCGTGCGGCTGGTGCAAGGACAAGTGGGGCGTGTCGTGGCAGATCACGCCGCGTGTACTGACCGAAGCGATGGCGGCCGGCGGCGATGAAGCAAAGCGCGCGTTTGAGGCTATGATGGGCATGAGAAAGATCGACGTCGCAGCGATCGAGGCAGCCCGGCGCGGCTAGGTTTGGCGGCGAACAGCCCATGATGTCCCGCTATTGGCCCAAAGCGGATATGCCGAAAAACGCAATCGATGTCCCTATCGGGGGGTAAAGCAGCAATGTCGGAGTTCGATTTAAAGGTTGCTTTGATAATTTTTGTCACGAAATTCATTGATCCATTTGCAGCCGTGCCTGCATTGGTCGCGGGATATTTTTGCCGCACCTGGTGGCAAGTCGTCATTGCCGCAGCGGCGGTCGGAATATTCGTTGAAATGATTCTGGTATTATTTGAACCAACGCCGGGAGTTCACCAAGGACGGCTCTTGATGGCTGTGTTGGCGGCGGGCGTGTGGTCCAATCTGGCTTTTGCCTTCAAAACCTGGCGCGCTAAGCGAGCTTAGTCGCAACGACCGAGGTGCGCCCAGGCTCGCAATATCTCCGGCGGACTTTGCGGTGCGAACGTCGGCTTTTGACCCAAAGCAGAAACAGAGGTTTTGGGTAAGCTACTTAGTCGTGCTCAATTGACTATCGTGTCAGCCCGGAAACTATGGGCGGAAGAGGCGCCGCACCCAGGGTGACGAGGGCGGCGCCCCAGCGCCGTCCCCGGTAGGAGGTTCCACACGCCCGCCCGGACAGTGCCGCGTCCACAATGCATGGTGAAGTTTTAGGAAGTTGCTAACGAACCCCTCACAAGGCTGGTTGGATTATCGTGCGCTATCGGTCTGCAGTGGATGTCCTGCCATTCCTGTTTCGAACGGAATCCATCGCGATTCCGCCAATTTGAAATTTGGGCAATGCTTCGTCCAAGGTATTATGGCACCTGCCAGAAACCCAATCGCCGCTGAAAACGCTCTTTTTGTGATCGCCATCACATCTGGAGCCGAACCGATAGCCCTACGGTTAGATGGGGCATGAAACGAGATAAGGACATAGTTGCACTTATCGAGTTGCTGAAATTGGCAGCCGAGCAATGGCCTCATGCCAATTGCGAAATCTCACAAACAGATTTGTTCCACCGCAATCAGTCGTTGCTCGAAATGTGGCCGGAAGCCTGCCGCCGCGCTGGCGTCGGCGGCCGGGACTTTCCTTCGGGAGTAATAAAACTCTGGAAACAGGGAGCAGGCAGAGTGAACTAGGGGTGGTTGCAGGAGCACATGATGCGTACGTGTGGGGTTCGAGGCGTTTCGATACCAAAGTCTGAGTCTGCCGAAAGCATTCCCCCCTCAAAATATCGAACACACGAGGACGGGTTGATAAAATCGACGGTCGTGAAACGTTCGATCGTCGTTGAAGGACACAAGACCAGCATTAGCCTAGAGGATGAGTTTTGGACCCACCTGAAGGCAATAGCGGGTGCAAGACAGATAACGTTGTCACAATTGGTCGCACAAATCGACGCGGAGCGTGAGCGCGGCAATCTGTCGTCGGCGATCCGCGTATACGTACTCGAACATTCCGTCGATTTCGCGAACACCGCCTAGCAGCAATGACACGAAAGCTTTTCTGTTAGAGATCCAACGTCCGCTTTTGGCCCTTAGCGGATATGGGCTTGTGCACCGCACATGTCCGCTTTCGCGCGCAAGGCCGACATGACTCCAAAAAAGAAACGCCCCTGCTTGTGAATTAGCTCACAAAGCCATGGGCGTAGTGATTGCATAAATCTGGTCGCTCCCAGCTTGGGAGATGGCTGATATACTCGATTTGTTTGATACCTCGCGACGTCCGGATTGCTGGCGCGACAACGGTCGAGTCACGACCGCGAGGCCCATCCCGGTCGCAGTAATGCTCGTTTCTACAGGAGGCTCACGGTCGCATCCCTTTTTGGAAATTATTGCCTGAGAGGACTGACCAATGAACGACGAACCTCATTTTCGGCACCTGAATCACAACGCGCTTCCGCTGCCCGCCACCCGAGCGACGGCCCTGCAGTCGGCGGTCGCCTACCTCGGTGACAACGCCGCGTACTACCGCCTGTCCGAGGAAGACCTGAAAAACCTGCCGCTTGTTCTGGCGCCGCGCCGCCAGCCCGCGCAGGAGGAGCGGTCGTACCGCCTCGAGACCGAGAAGACGGTGGGGGGCATCACCTCCGTCACGTTCGTGCAAACCTATGCCGGCGTGCCCGTCTGGGAGGCCGGCATTGGCGTCACCCTCGACGTCCGACGGCAACGTATCCTGGGCTCGGTTTCGACCGCCTTCGATGCGATTGACCTGGCCATTCCGAAAAAATGGCCGCGTGAAACAAGCCTCGCCGCCCTCAAGGCCGCACTGGGGATCAGCCGGACGAAATCGCGTAAGGGCCAGACCCTGCGAGTCGAGTCGGAGCGGATGCTCGTCTACCACTTCGAGGAGAGGAAACGCACGCTGCAGCCTTTGCCTTCGACCAGGAGCCGGCCTGGCGAATGGAGGCACGGGGAGGACTTCGTTCTGCCGCTGGCGAAACTCCCTCGGGCGATCAAGGACGGGTCGTTCTATTTCGTGCGGGAGCTGATCTTCCATTACCCGCTGCCGTCGGCGCCGAAGATGGTCTGGCGGGCGTTCGTGGAGATCAGGACCGGCGCGGTGCTCCGGCTGCGCGCGTTCGGCGACAACGCGACCGGAAGGGTATTCATCCGCGATCCCATAACCAAGGGCGGCACCGTGACTTCTTCGTCGTCCGAAGCAGCGCTCGACTTTTTTCGCGACCCTCCTGTCACGCTGGACAACCTCAATGCTCCCGTCGCCGGGGCGCAGTCGCTGCAGGGCTCGCTTGTAAGCATCGAGGAGGTGCAGTCACCCACCGTCCCCGCTCCAACCGCCCCCAGCCCTTTCGACTTCAGCTTCGGTTCCCGAACAAACAACTTCGGCGCCGTCAATGCCTACTACCATTCGAACGGGCTGCTGCAACTGATCCTCGACATGGGTTTCGGGGCCGGATACTTCGGCGGGACCGTATTTCCAGTCCCCGTGGATCACCGTGGGTGGGACGAGCCGAAGACGACCGAGACGGCGGCGACGAAGTTCAATGCGATCAACGCCCACTGCCTGGGCGACTCAACAGGCATCACCTCGGTTGATTACGAACTGGGCGACGTCAGCGACCTCACGATTCCCATTACTGCATTGCAGATCACGGCCGATCACCTGGTCAGCGCGTGCGACAACCGGATCACGCTGCACGAACTCGGCGGCCACGGCGTGCTGTATTGCCATGTCGGCGCCGCGAATCTCCGCTTCGCACACAGCGCCGGTGACAGTATCGCGGTCATCCTGAACGATCCCGGCAGCGCGGCACCTGACCGCTTCGAATCGTTTCCCTTCACGATGTCCTCCTTTCCGCTCGCCGCGAAGAGATTCCACAACCGGACGCCCGCCGCGGGCTGGGGATGGCAGGGCAACATCGCCCTGAACGCGTTCGACCTTACGCTTGACCGCATGGGATACAAAACCGAGCAGATTCTATCGACGACGCTGTTCCGGCTCTACCGGTCCATGGGCGGCGATTCTCCGGATCTCAGCACCCAGCAATTCGCCGCGCGGTTCGCCGTCTATATTATTTTCAAGGCGATCGGCACGATGACGACGACGATGAACCCCGCAACGGCTGGTGATTTCGAGCAAGTGCTCGAAGACGCCGACGCCGATGATTGGAATTCGCTGAACCCGCTGGAGACTCACGCCGGAGGCGCCTACATGAAGGTGATCCGGTGGGCCTTCGAGAAGCAGGGGCTCTTCCAACTGCCCGGCACAGCCACGCCGAACAACAACGTTGGCAGCCCGCCGCCCGTCGATGTCTACATCGATGACGGCCGGCATGGCGAGTACGACTACCAGCCGAACCATTGGAGCTGCCAGGATATCTGGAATCGCAACTCCGTCGGCGCCGGCGGCGGCGTCCACGAGGAGCCGATCGTCGGTCAGACCAATTACGCCTATGTGCGCATCAAGAATCGCGGGTACCAGGGCGCCACCGGCATCGTCGTGAAGGGATTCCACTGTTTCCCGGGCGTTGGCCTGGTTTATCCCACGGACTGGATGCCGATGGACACGCCGCAGCTCACGGCGCCCGACCTGGCAGCGAGCGACTCGGTCGGCGAGATCGTCGGCCCATTCGAATGGGTGCCGTCGCAGGCTGGTCATGAGTGCATGTTTTTCTCCGTGTCGGCGACCGATGATCCGGGCAATATCGACGGTCGCGTCACCGGTCCCATCCCCGAATGGCGGCTCGTACCGCACGACAACAACATCGGTCAGCGCAACGTCGCGCCCGTGGCGGCGGGATTCGCCGGACTGGTTGCCTCGTTCGAGCGGCGTCCGCTCTGGATCCGGAACACGTTTGCCCGCGACGTTCGGGTCGAGATCGAGGTGAAGCTGCCCGAGGCCCTGCGCGAGAACAAGTGGCAGCTTCGCATTGTCAGCGAGGGCGGAAACGCCTTCACGATAAAGGCTGGCGAACGCCGCAAGGTGCTCATGGAAATGGTGGCCGGGACGGCTGGCGAGCCCCGCGTGGCCGCGCACGAGCGGATCGAGCTGACGGTCAAACAGGACGGCATCGTGGTTGGCGGAATGACGTACTACGTGGATCCGTCCTTGCGTCCGTCGCGAGAGAAATGCGTGGAAATCGCAGGCGACTTGCTTAAATGCCTCTGCATGCCGTTTGCAAAGGTCAAGGCTGTGAGGATTCGAAGGGTGAGCCTGGACATCGACTTCGAGGACGACGACCGGTAGCCAATGCCACTGCTGGTTCCCCTACCCAGGCGGACAGGCCATGCCAGATTATTTTGAAGGTAAAAGAGGCACACCGGGATGGGATAACAAGGTGGAGCGTTTTCTCCAACAAGAACTCGTTGTGGGTATTCCGGATAGACAAAAAATCGCTGAGGAGCTGGCCGACAAAGCACAAATGACTCTGCTGCGTAAACGAGGTGAAACCCTATACGAGAGGGACAGCCACGCAGACTCCGTATGTTTTATCCTCAGCGGAAGCCTCGAGCTAGTGGACGATGATTATAAGTTCATAGCTGCTGTAGAAGCCGGAAAATCCATAGGCGAGTCTCCCCTGGTAGACCCGCGCCAGACATACACTGTCACTGCGATTGCGCGGGAACCAAGCCATATTGCACGAGTGCCATATGATCATTTTTTGAAGATCGCCGAGAAGAATAAAGAAATCTACAGAAGATTGTTCGTGAAAGTTACCGAGCGCCTGAACAGGCGACTTTACGAGGATGCGATCCGTGAGCGACTGGTTATCCTGGTGCACGGAATTCTCACCTTTGCAGACTGGCAATCGAAGCTGGGAAAAGTGCTTAAAAAAGCGGGACTGAACGTCGCGGAAACAAACTTTGGTCTGCTCGACCTGATAACATTCTTGCTGCCGATAAAGTACTTTCGACGCAAGAGGATCGATAAAGTATTGAGGCAATTGCGACACGCACGCATTGAAAATCCGAACGCCAAGATATCGATCCTCGCCCACAGCTTTGGTACTTACATTGTCGCGGAAATCCTAGCCTCGGAACCTGACATCACCGTACACCGGGTGGTTTTCTGCGGCAGCATCGTCCCGTTCGACCATCCCTTCGTTAACGAAATAGGCCGTCGAGTTACGGATCGTGTCGTCAACGATGTCGGCAGCAAGGATATTTGGCCGGCGTTCGCGAACAGCGTCACGACCGGCTATGGAGACACTGGGACATACGGTTTTCGCCATCCTAAAGTGACGGATCGTTGGTTCACGGGTTACGCACACTCGGATTTTTTGACGGCGGACTTTTGTGGAAAGTATTGGGTTCCATTCTTTAAAGATGGAAAAAAAGGACTCGACGAGATCGACAAGAAGCACCCGGAAAAAACAAGGACGAAGGACTCGACCGGCGCAGATGAGCCGCTTCCGTTCTGGCGGCGCTGCTGGCTAGTCGTTCTGGCCATTTTCAAAAAAAATGAATCGCTCCCGTTCTGGGTCTACTGGCTGGCCATTTTCAAGATCAAGTATGTTGTTCTGTTCCTGGCAGTGACCGCGATATGGTGGAACTGGAGTAATCTCACGCATTTCTTCAAACAGACTTGACCTCGAACATTCTCGCTTCCGCCTTTTTCTCGCGCTGAATGTCCGCTATTGGCGCAAGGCAAAGCGGACAATATCCATCCCGGCGCGAACTCAAAACGCAGTTCGCCGTTATAGGACAATGGATCTCAGCAAGCGGCAGTTGTTGCAGGAAGCGCTCGCCAAGGCGGAGGCGCATCATGCGTACATCGCCGTCAGCACGCCGTCGGGCACGCGCATCCTGCTGCGTCCCGATTTCACCTGTTATGAAACTTATGTTGAAGGAACGGGTGCCGACGGACAGTTATTGACCCTGACTTACGAGCAGATCGCGTCGGTGGACGTGGAATAATTACTTATTGGCGCGCGACGTCAGACCCTTGCGTTGCCCGATCCGCCGCGGCGCGGTTGTCTTTCGTGCCCTGCCCGTTCTTGCTTGGCTCTTTCTTGTCTTGCTCTTTGTTATCCGGCTCTTTGACGTCGGGTTTCGTTTCTTGCGTTTTCGCGCCCTCTTCTTTCACACCCTGCGCTTTCGTTTCCGGCTTTTTGGCGCCGTCCTGCTTCGCGTCGTGTTTCGCGTCCTGCTTTTTCGTCCCGGCCGCTTTCGCAGCCTTCTTCGCCTTCGCGGCTTCGCGCGCCGCCGCAGCAGCGGCGACCGCAGCAGCCTTCGCCTCCACAACGCGCGGGCTCGGCACAGGCATCGGGATCTCGTCGGGCCCGTCCCACGCCAAGAGGCCGGCAGCCTCCTGGCACGGCGCGCCCTGCTGAACCTTGATCGCCGGACCGCCGGCGAGCGGAACATTCCAGGTCTCGACCGGAAAGCCGGTGATCACCTTGACGTAGTCCTGCGTCTCCTGCGGCATCGGGCCTTTCTTCGCGCGCCATTCGTCGACGCGCCGCGGGCCGGCGTTATAGGCGGCGGCGGCGAGACCGAGGTTGCCGTATTTGCGATAGTGATCGCGCAGCAGGCGCGCCGACGCCGGGATCGCCTGCGCCGGGTCGAACGGATTGTCGAGCCGCCGGTGCGCGGCCGTCTCCGGCATGAACTGCGCGATGCCGAGCGCGCCGGCCGAACTGATGGCGGCAGGCCTGAAGGTGCTTTCCTGATACAGCAGCCGGATGAAAAACGGCACCGGCAGGTCGTTGTTCAACGCCGACTGCACAAGCGCGTCGCAGATCTCCTCGCGCGAGCGGAAGACCACCGGCTTGAGCAGCGGCTTGAGTGGCGCCAGCGGGAGAATAACCGGCTCAAAGCCCGGCTTCACGTCGACGAAATTTTTTTCGGGCGGCTTGCCGGCCGGCGTTGTCAGGAACAGATCGAGATTGTGCCACGCGGCCGCGAGCCAGGCCGCGACGAAAACGCCGGTGACACCGGCGCCGATATCGGCGGCGAGCCGGATGCCCCTGCGCTCGGCGAACATGCTCGGCAGCAGGCCGGCGGTGACGCCGACCAGCACAAGGAGCGCGATTTCCTGGGCCGTGAAATCCATGGGCGCCTATCAGGCAGGCAAAACTTTTGCATCCGAGCGTGACAAATATGCGGCAAAGACGCCGGCGGCAGGCCGCCTGAGGCCTGGCCGGTATCCCGCGCTGAAAGCCGGTTTATCTGACCGAGGCGACGCTGACTGGGCGTCCGCCGTGCCGACGCCCGCTAACGCGCGGCTACGCAAACGTGCGCCGTCTCAACCACAGCTATCGTTTTCACTCGATAACGTCGTCGGCCGTGGCAAGCAGCGATTGGGGAATGGCCAGGCCGAGCGCTTTTGCCGTCTTCATATTGATGATGAGCTCGTATTTGTTCGGCGCCTGCACCGGCATGTCGGCCGGTTTCTCGCCCTTGAGGATGCGATCGACGTAGCCGGCGGCCCGTCGCATCGGATCTTTCGTGTCGGGACCGTAGGTGATGAGGCCGCCGTCCACGGCGTAATAGCGATACGGATAAACCGCCGGCAGCTTGTGGCGCGCGGCGAGACCGATAAAGAGCTTGCGATGAGGCGCGGTGCCGCCGGCCGTCACGATCATGCCGCCCCCGCCGGAGCGCGCGAACGCCGTCACGTTCCGCTCGATCTCATCGGCGTCGCGCACGCTCGACGGCACAAGCTCGATGCCGACGCTCTGCGCGGTTGATCGGACTGCCGCGAATTGTCCGATGCCCGCCGCGGAGGACGGATCGCGAAGCACCAAGGCGCGCATCACCTTCGGCGCGATCTGCCTGAGCAGCTCGGCCCATTTCCCGCCGATGCTGTACTCGAAATTCAGGAAGCCGGTGATGTTGCCGCCCGGGTGCGCCATGGTCTGGACGAAGCCGGCGCCGACCGGATCGGGAACGTTCATAAAGACTATCGGGATCGTGCGCGTGGACTGCTGCAACGGCGCGACCGTTACGCTGCCCATGCTGAGAATCACATCCGGTTTGAGCGCGACCAGCTCGTCCGCATAGCGGCGAAGCCGTTCGCGATCGTTTCCGACATTGCGGTTCTCGAATTTCAGATCGCGGCCAACCGCCCATCCCAGCTGCTGAAGGGATTGCTTGAACAGGTCGGTCCGCGCCTGGGCCTCCGGATCGTCCGACCCAAGAAGGTTGAGGACGGCGACGACGCGCGCGCGCTCGGCCGGCTGTGCTTTCAGCGCGGCCGGCCACAGCGCCGCACCGCCAAGTGCACCCAGAAATTCCCGCCGCCTCATACGGCCCCCAGGCCCGCGAATGATCTTGCCCGCTCAGGCTAGCACGCCGGAATAGGCCGGAGTCGCGCAGCCTCCAGTCAGAGCGGGCATTTGATACGGTGTTTATTGCTGGTGATTCCGGCGAGATATTCGGCGCCTGCACGGGAAGCACGCCCGGTTGGACACCCTAACGCCCGCCGGAACTGCCGATGCTGCTGCCGCTGGAGCCGCTTGTAGATGTGGCGCTGGAGCCGGTGGTCGACGTGCCGGCCGAGCCGGTCACCGGCGCGCTCGGTGCGACCGGCGCGTTGCTGGGTGTGGTGCTACCCGTGGATGTGCTGGGCGGATTGCCGGCACCTAAGGGCGTAACTCTCGGCACTGCCGCGCCGGGCGCACGGACGCCCGGCTGGGGCGCTGCAGCCTTGCCTTCCGGCTCCTCCTCGCGGGCCAGACACTCCTGGATATATTTGGTTTTTTGCTGGCCCGTATAAAGATGCAGCATCGCGTTGCGCTCGCACCGCTCTTTCTTCACCGCGTCTGCGTCTTTTGCCTCGGCTGCCTTCATCGCGTCCGGGTCTTTTGCTTCGGCCGCCGACGCCGATGGGACCGATAGAGCGAAAGTTGCGCTCCCGATCAGAACAACAGAGGCCAAAAGGACTCATGACAGAACTCCGTCACCGCGTCCGCGCGGGCGTCAATACATGCGCTGTAACAACATCGAGTGCCCAAATCTGTTCCGCCAAGGGCTAATAGCGGACATTTGCGTGCCCAAAATGTTTTTCGAGATCTCGCAATTCCTGAAGCGATGATTCACGGCAACGCAGCGACGTCGAAGCCGCAACACCCGGAGCCTGTTACCTCTGCAGCAACTGATTCACCATTACATGCCGTTTTCCTTGTAGTGCCACCTGAAACGCGTAAAGATTTTTTCGGGCAGCTGGGGTTTTCAGACCGTGTCGGATGTTGCAACGCTTTCCGGGCAGGAAGCGGTAGAGCGGTTGCCGCTCGTTGCAAGCTCATCGGACATAAACGGCACAGTCCTCGACGACACAATTGTTCAAAAGAACTGCTCCTTACACATTCGTGGAAATCTCCTGGCCAATCTGACAATCGAGTCGGGCGCGAAAGTCGTTGTCGAAGGTTTGGTCGATGGAAAAATCGTAAATAGAGGCGGCAGGCTCGTTGTCAATAACAAGCCGCATGCGGCGTGTGTTACGACGGATGGACCCGCGGAAGCGGAAGCTTCCGGTGTTCTCAAAATCGATCTGACGGCCGTTGTATCCAATTGGGAAAAGCTGGCGAAATACGGGGTGGCTGAATGCGCCGCCGTGGTCAAAGGCAACGCCTACGGCTGCGGCATCGAACCGATCGCGGGAGCCCTGGCCAAGAATGGCTGCGGCACATTTTTTGTCTCCGATATTCCAGAAGCCACGCGCGTTCGCGCTGTTGCGCCAAGCGCAACGATCTATGTTCTGCGTGGGCTGTGCACGGGAACCGGGGAATCTTACGCGAAAATCAATGCGCGACCCGTAATCTATAGTTCCATCGAAATGGCCGAATGGGATCACTTTATCAGCTCGTATCGATGGGCGGGCGGTTGCGCGCTTCACGTCGACACCGGCGAAAGCAGACTCGGTCTTTCGATTGAAGAAGCGGCCGCGTTTGCGCCCGGTGCGCGCAGGCACGGCATCACACTCCTGATGAGCCGTCTCGACAATTCCGACAAGCCTGCTCACCCGTTAAACGACCGTCAAATCAGCCTGTTTTGCGACCTGCACCGGCTCTATCGAGGCATTCCTGCGTCGATGGCCAACTCGTCCGGTATCTTCTTTGGGCAGAAGGCGCATTTCGATCTCCTGCGGGCGGGTTCGGCGCTTTACGGCGTCAATCCCACGCCGCGCGCAGACAACCCGATGCTTCCGGTGATCGAACTACGCGCTCGCATCGTGCATGTTCTAAACCTGGCGGCCGGGGAAACTATCGCCGACACTGATTGGGCTGCAAAGCGGCCGACGCGGCTTGCTTTGGTTTCAGCGGGATACGCGGACGGCTATCCGACACCCGCAAGCGCTTCCGACAATAAATTACAGGCAAATGTGGGCGGCCAGCGCTGTCCAGTCGTGGGGCATCCATCGATGGATCTTTTGGCCATCGATGTAACTGACATATCAGACCCGAGCGCCGTGCGTCGCGGCAGGATGGTCACACTTATCGGCCCGGAGTTCACCGTCGACGATCTTGCAGTGGCAAGCAAATCGACCGGTCGCGAGGTGCTCAGTCATCTCGGCCGCCGGTTCCACCGCGTCTACTACGTTACCTAAGCAAGTTGAACTTCCATCAATGAGTACAAGCGTAAGGAGAGAAACATGTTCGGAAAATCCAAAGGCAAAGCGGCAGATACCAAACGAGACTTGTCATCGACTCCCGAGGTGAGACACCACACTGTTGGACACTCGGCGGCGCCAGAGGCGACCTCTTCCATCAGTTCGGGCCTTTCGATTATCGGCACAATTGTTGGCCAAGGGAGGTTGGCGATTTTCGGTCACGTGGAGGGAGAAGTACAAGCCTCAACTGTCGAGATAGGCGATAGCGCGCAGGTAGAGGGCAACATTATCGCGGAGGAACTAACGATCGGCGGTCTCGTCAAGGGGACGATCCACGCCAACCGCGTCAAGCTGAATAGCACCGCTGTGGTAGAGGGCGATATCTATCACCGCTCCCTGGCAATCGAGGAGAATGCACAATTTGAGGGAATGTCGCGACGACAGGATGATGTCATCGACACGCCGTCGCTGGTCCCGGCGAAACGCTCGCAGGCACAGGGGATCAACGTCAACGGACAAGGCAACGGCGCATCGGAAGCCCTCAACCTATCGCAAGTGCCGGCCGATTGATCGCAAGGTGCACGGCAACACGACGTCCGCGCCTCTAATCCTTGAGTCAACGCTCACGCATCGATCGCGTGCGCGTGGCCTGCTACAAGCACGCAACATGTCCGCTTTGCCCCCGAAAGCGGACATGTGCAGTGCAAACGCCCATGTCCGCTAAGGGCCAATAGCGGACATGCTCAAGCGAAAAATAGAAGACCCCCTCGCGGGGGTCTCTACTCAATTTCTGGCTTTTTGGTGCGGCCCACTATTTTGTCTAGAGTGGAAACTTAACAATCCCATCCACCGCTGCGATCCGCAGACGAAAGGGATCTCTTTCGCCGGCGCTAGCCTTGTCGAAAAGGCGCGTAGCAATCTGTTTCTTGCTCGTTCGTGATCGTTCCTCTGGTCGCAGGGTCTCCCACGTCTCATCCAAAACGGTTTGCAATAGCTTGATTGTTTCCGGGGGAATCGTCTTCATTTTGCAAAACCAACTAGTAGTATCACTCCAACACGGTCACCAGATGAGCAGCCAAATCGCGCAGCCGATTAGACTGGCAATTCCAAAGGTCGCAACGATGCCGACAAGGGTAAGCACATCCAACCCATGATCTCTTAGGAGATGGATTGCTTCTGTGCTTAAATGGCTCTTCGTTTTGATTGTCATGAATTGCGCGCTTGAGAAAAACTGGCCCGCGCGGCTGCGGGGCCAAGGACGAAAATTACTGCTTCAATATTTTGATGGCCTCGCCTGCTATCAGGAACGCACTTCTCTATGGGCGCTTTGCACCAGCCGATTGAAAACTCTCATACTGAATAAAAAACACCAGCAATCGTTGCGGTTAACCTAAATACTCGTCTCGGCCGAAGGTCATGTCCGCTTTACCCCCGAAAGCAGACATGTGCAGTGCAAACAGGAATGTCCGCTATGGGCCACAAGCGGACATCAAGAGGAGCGTGTTCGCGCAAGCGTTATGACAGAAAGAACAATATTATGGCGCAGTCTCGAATAGCGGCCCAAATGCTGAGTCGAATCGTAGTTCAACTACAGCGTTTTCCTCGCTGAGCTTAGCCTCGAGCGCGGCAAGTCGCGCTCGCGCTGTTTCCTGGGCAGTCCGGGTCGTCGCTGGGTCCTTCGCGGAAGGCAGCGACAAAGCCTTTTTAAAATCTGCGTGGGCGCGTGCCAGATCGCCCATCTTTTCCAATGTCAGCGCACGATCGGTATAGACGACCGCGCCATCTGGAGAAATTTCCAGCGCTTTGTCGAAATCCTTGAGGGCTTGCTCGAATTGCCCCCGATCGCGAAGAGTTTCACCTCGCATCGTCAAGATCATCGGGTCTTTAGGCGCGAGTTCAGCGGCCTTGTTAAGGTCAATCAGTGAGCGGTCGAAGTCGCCCGTCAGGCGCCAAATCTCGCCGCGATTCCCATATGCTAGTGCATAAAGTGGATTGACCAGGATCGCTTGACTGTAATCGTCGATGGCCTTTTGCAACTCGCCCTTGTCTCTCCAGACCAACGCCCGGTTGTTATAGGCGTCGGCGGAACGGGGATCGAGCCGAACGGCCGCATCGTGGTCCGCGAGCGC
>Ga0068870_10000050_pt1 | contig 36968 bp, 42 predicted proteins | sample KBSMisM62_FD_66599 | JGI IMG/M metagenome (GOLD analysis project Ga0068870, IMG submission 66599) | Miscanthus rhizosphere microbial communities from Kellogg Biological Station, Michigan, USA - KBS Miscanthus M6-2 | ecosystem: Host-associated > Plants > Roots > Rhizosphere > Soil ...
TCGGACGTGTGGCTCTTCCACAAGACGACCCGCCGAGCGCCTTACGAGCGGCGCCGCGGGCGGCGGCCCGACGTCGACGACGTCCTGTTGATCAACAGCCGGGGCGAGGTCACCGAATCGACGATCGCGAACCTCGCCGTCCGCCTCGAAGACGAGTGGCTCACGCCACCGATCGACGCCGGCCTGCTCGCCGGCACCTACCGGACCGTGCTGCTCCGCGAGGGCCGCCTCGCCGAACGACCCGTCACGCCGGACGAGCTCCGCGGCGCCGAGGAGCTCGCGCTCGTCAGCTCGGTCCGCGGGTGGCGAACCGCGGTGCTGGTGCCGTGATCGACGACGTCCACACCGTCCACCTCGGCGCCTTCACCCACGACCACGCCGAAGCGATCGCGGGGGAGCTCGAGAAGGCCGGGATCGTGTGGTGGTACAAGAACCCGGGCTTCTTCAGCCAGATCTGGGAGTTGAGCGTCCGCCTGTTCGTCGATCGTGATCGTCTCGACGAGGCGCAGGCGATCGCGGACCGTGTGCTGGCCTCGGGTCAACCCGAGGGCGAAGGCTCCTCGTCGGGCCAGCCGTAGGGGCGCATCCAGTCGTCCTCTAAGGGGCAGGCGCACGGGGGCATCGCGGCGGGGTCTCGTAGACGTGCACCTCGCGCTCGCAGTAGGGGCAACGCGCTTCATGCATCTCGGGGGTGCCCACGCCGGATGGCACGCGGTCCGCTGCTTCCTGTGAGGGAGCGGTTCTGAAGGGATCGTCGGGACCGTCTCCGAGGCGCTTGATGAGACGTTGTCCCTGGGCCGGAAGCCCCCCCGCATCCGCGGGAGGGCTTCCGTGGGGAAGGCGCGTACGGGGGCTTACGCGGCCTCCATCTCCTTGCGGCTCCTGCGCTTGCCGCGAGAGATGTACGCATGGACGGGCTCGTGCTGCCAGCACAGATCCCATCGGTTGTAGATGGACAACTTCGTGCTGCACCCCTCGGCTGCGCAGACACGACCTCCGGGGTACGTACGGTTTGCCCGAGGGAGCTCGCGGATGCGGGCTCCGCGGTATGCCGAGTCGGACATCGATCCTCTCCTCGCCTCGGTTCGAACTCGCCTCGGATCTCCCGAGGCTTCGACCGTTCATTCGAACCAATCGGCGGCCCGGTTCGTTCCCGAGCACCCCCGATCGCGACGAGTTCCGTGCCTGTCAGCGCCCTTCGAGACGCTCCAGCAGGCCTTTCGTGGGACTCGTGAGCTGGACGACCCGGGCGGTGAACCCCAGGTCCTCCCAGAACTCCATGGCGCCCCGGTTGGGGGCGAACGTCTTGAGCTCGACCCAGCGGACCCCCCGGTCGGCCGCGAACCGGGCGGCCTCGTGGACGAGCTCCCGGCCGACCCCCCGCCCGCGGTAGCCGGCGCGCACGACCACCCCCGAGAGCTCGAGGGCTCGCTCGTCCGAGAACCGGGAAGGGGTCCGGGCCTCGCCGTACGCCATCCCGACCACCTCGCCGTCCTCGTCCTCGGCGACCAGCACGACCGTGTCGGGGTCGGCGAGCGCCTCGTTGTACTTGGTACCGACCTCGTCGTAGAAGCCCGGCCGAGGGGTGAACACCCGCCAGTCCGCCTGCATCCGGTCGAGCTCCTGGAACAGGGCGACGAGGACCGGGACGTCCTCCACCGTGGCCTGCCGAACGCGCACGCTACCTCCCCTCGAACCTGGGCTCGCGCTTGTCGAGGAAGGCGCGCATGCCCTCCTCCTGATCCCGGGTCGCGAACAGCGCCACGAACGCCTCGCGCTCGACGCGCAACCCCACCTCGAGCGGGCGGTCGGCGGCCGCGAGCGCGCGCTTGGCCGCCGCGAACGCGAGCGAAGGCCCCGCCGCGTAGCTCTCGGCCCAACGCCTCGCATGCGCGTACGCCTCGCTCGGAGGGCTGACGGCGTCGACCAGACCCGACTCCAGCGCACGATCGGCGGACACAGGGTCGCCCGAGAACACCATCTGCCGCGCACGCGCGAGACCGATCAGACGCGGAAGCCGCTGGGTTCCACCCGAGCCGGGGATGATGCCCAGGCGTATCTCGGGCAACCCGAGCTTCGTGTTCCGTGCGGCGACACGGAGATCGCAGGCGAGCGCCACCTCGAGGCCGCCGCCGAGCGCGAACCCCTCGATCGCGGCGATCGTGACCTTCGGGATCGCCTCGAGATCGCGGCAGGCCCGCTCGAGCGCGCCGACGTCCTCCGCGACCTCGTTCGGCCCGTAGTCGACCATCGCCTTGATGTCGGCGCCGGCCGCGAACATCCGCTCACCGCCCCAGACCACGACGGCCCGGACGGCTCCGTCCCCCGTCAGGGTCGCGGCGGCCTCGGAGAGCTCGCTCGAGACGGCGCGGGCGAGCGCGTTCGCGGGCGGCCGGTCGATGCGGATCGTCGCGACCCCGCCGTCGATGTCGATGCGGACGAACTCCCCCATGGACGGCCTATCCTCGCAGACCGCCGCGCGCGAGACCTCTCCGAGGGCGTCCGTTGCACCTGCAACTCACTGCTACAATCGCCCACGTGAGCGAGACAGCCTCCCGACCCTCGAACGTCGACGTGATCTCGGCCCTACGCGAGCGCGGGCTGCGGATGACCCCGCAGCGGCGGGCGATCGTCGCCGAGATCATGCGCACGCAGGGTCACATCTCCCCGACGGCCCTCGCCCGCAAGGTCCAGGGGGACATGCCCGGCGTGAACGCGTCGACGATCTACCGGACGCTGGCGCTGCTCGAGGAGATGGGGGTACTCGCTCACGCGCACCTGGAGAGCGGCGCCGAGTACCACAGGACCGAAGAGGCCGGCCACGTGCACCTGACCTGCTCGAACTGCGGCGACGAGGACGACCTGTCGATCGGCGAGGCCGACGCGTTGATCCGGCTGATCGAACAGCACCACGGGTTCGAGCCCGATCTGACGCACTTCGCGATCGGCGGCCTGTGCGCCGACTGCAAGAAGGCGCGCGGCGCCGCCGGCTGAGCCCTACCCGCCGAACAACGCGGGCAGCACGGCGCCCTTCCCGAGCAGGAATAGCGTCCCGATGATCAGGCTCGCTGATGCCGTCAGGACCGCCACCGTGACGTACAGGGTCCAGTTCTTCGACGCCGTCACGAAGCCGAATGCAGAGCCGAACGTGATCAGGGTGTTCGACGCCAGCAGGCCGACGAGGAACACGACCAGGATCGCGATCCCGGCGAGCGCTCCGCCCGCTCCGGCCGCGGTGAGGAAGATGACGACCTGGGTCGGGGTCTCGGCGCCGACGCCGTGCAGCATCCCGACGCCGAACGCCGTCCCGCGTCCGTAGTTCATGAAGGCGTCGTCGCCCGGCTCCGGGTGCTTGTGGTGATGGTGGCCCGGACGCCCGTGGTGGCCGTGGTGCCATTCGGACACCGGGATGTCCTCGGCAACCGCGACCGACATCGACGGTTCCTGCTCGGCGTGTCGGTGGACGGGCTCGAGGTCGTGGGCCTCGCGCCCACGCCCTCCGCGGACCTTACGGAACGCGCCCTGGACGCCGCTGAAGATCAGCATCCAGCGGCTACGCATCCGGAACTCGCGCCCGTGTCGCACGAGCGCGGTGAACACGTAGACGCCGAGCAGGATGAGCGTGGCGCCGACGACCCGCTCCATGATCGCGTCGACGCCCTCGGGGAGCTTGGCCCCCAGGACGATCGCCGCGACCCCGATGACGAACACGACGAGCGCGTGGCCGAGCGCATAGATCGTGCCGTACTCGAGAGCCCGGCCCCGCTCCTCCTGCGAGCTAGTGATGTCTGTGATCGCCGCGATGTGGTCCCAATCGATGCCGTGGCGGAACCCGAACAGGAAGGCCGACACGATGACGCCGACGCCGAGGGCCTGTGAGGCAGCGAGCATGATCCTCCTGGTGTTTCCCCGAAACCGAAGACCTCATGAAAGCACGCTGGCGCAGCTTCTGGCAACTGCGTGCTCTTGCAACTAGACCGGGCCGAGCGGGCGGCTCAGAAGCGGGGCGTCTCCGTGTACGAGCCGAAGACCGCTCGGAGCGCCTCGACGATCTCGCCCTCGGTGCACATGGCGCGGGCGCAGTCGACGAGGGGCTCGACGAGGTTCGCATCGGTGGCGGCGAGTTCCCCCAGGCGGTCGAGCGCCGCCCGAGCCTCCGCGGCGTCCCGGCGCTCGCGGACCTCGCGGACCCGCTCGACCTGGTCGGTCTCCACGCCGCCAGAGATCTCGAGGATCTCGATCGGCTGCTCCCCCGCATCGACGAAGTCGGTAACGCCGACCTTGACCAGGTCGCCCCGCTCGAACCGCTCCTGCTCGCGGAACGCGGACTCCGCGATCGCCTGCTGGAAGACGCCGCGCTCGATGCCCGTGAGGACCCCTTCCAGCATCGAGCCCTCGCCCATCGCGAGGATGCGCGCGAACTCGGCCTCGGCGAGCTCCTCCATCCGGTCGGTGAGCGTCTCGATGAAGTAGGAGCCACCCAGGGGGTCGATCACGTCGGGGACGCCTGTCTCGTGCGCGATGATCTGCTGGGTCCGGAGCGCCAGCTTGGCGGCCTCCTCGGTCGGCAGCGCCAGGACCTCGTCGAGCGCGTTCGTGTGCAGCGACTGGGTACCGCCCAGGACGGCGGCCAGCGCCTCGATCGTCGTCCGCACGACGTTGTTCATCGGTTGCTGCGCCGTGAGCGAGACCCCCGCCGTCTGGGTGTGGAACCGCAGCCGCATGGAGGACTCGTCCTTCGCGCCGTATCGCTCCTTGAGCCACCTGGCCCAGATCCGGCGCGCGGCGCGGTACTTCGCGATCTCCTCGAAGAAGTCGACGTGCGCGTTGAAGAAGAAGGACAGGCCCGGCGCGAACCGATCGACGTCGAGCCCGCGGTCCAGACCGAGCTCGACGTACGCGAACCCGTCGGCCAGCGTGTAGGCGAGCTCCTGCCACGCGTTCGCCCCCGCCTCACGGATGTGGTACCCGGAGACGCTGATCGGGTGCCAGCGCGGGACTCGTTCGAGGCAGAACGCCATCAGGTCGCCGATCAGCCGCAGGTGCGGCCTTGGTGGGAAGTTCCACTCCTTCTGGGCGATGTACTCCTTGAGGATGTCGGTCTGCAGCGTCCCGTCCAGGCCTTCCCACGGAACGCCCTGATGCTCGGCCGCGGCCAGGAAGTAGGCGAACACGACCACCGCCGGGCCGCTGATCGTCATCGACGTCGAGATGTCGCCGAGCGGGATCCCGTCGAACAGCGCGTCGAAGTCCTCGAGCGTGTCGGTCGCCACACCGCACCGACCCACCTCGCCCTCGGCGAGCGGGTCGTCCGAGTCGCGGCCCATCAGCGTGGGCATGTCGAACGCGACCGAGAGGCCGCCCTGGCCGCGTTCGAGCAGGAAGCGGTAGCGCTCGTTGGTCTCGGCCGCCGAGCCGAACCCCGCGAACTGCCGCATCGTCCACAGCCGGCCGCGGTACATCGTGGGGTAGACGCCCCGAGTGAATGGGTACGCGCCGGGCCGTCCGAGCTTGTTCTCGGGGTCGAACCCCGCCAGGTCCTCGGGGCCGTACAGGGGCTCGAGCGGCTCGCCCGAGAGCGTCAGCGCCTCGGACGGCTGGGCGTCCGCGGCGGGTCGGCGTTCGCGCTGCTCGACCATCGGCCTCCTCGGGGTTCCGGGCGCCGGGTGGGTGCCGGCCTCCCGGGCCGGAGGTCACGGACCTCCGGTGATCCGGTCCTCCAGGATAGCGGCGGTCCGGTAGGGATCGGTCCGTCGCTCCGTCAGGTCGGCCGCGAGCGAGCCGTCGTCGGCGAGGAGCTCGCGCGCACGGCCGCGGAGCTTCTCGAGCGACAGGCTCTCGACCTCCCGAAGGAGCCGGCCCCGGCGCCCGCGTTCGAGATCACCGGAGGCTTCCAGGTGCGCCCGGTGGGACTCGAGCGCGTCCCACAGCGCCTCGATGCCGGCGCCCTCGGTCGCGGTGGTCGGCACCACGGGCGGCGTCCATGCGAGCTCGGGACCCATCCGCAGCATCTGTTCGAGATCGCGCGCCGCCACCTCGGAGCCCTCGCGATCGGCCTTGTTCACCACGAAGACGTCGGCGATCTCGAGGATGCCGGCCTTCGCCACCTGGACCGCGTCGCCCCAGCCCGGCGAGACGACGACGACGGTGGTGTCGGTCGCCGCTGCGACGTCGACCTCGGCTTGCCCGACCCCCACCGTCTCGACGACCACGAGGTCGTGGCCCGCCGCGTCCAACACCCGGATCGCCTCGGGCGCGGCGAGCGCCATCCCGCCGAGGTGCCCGCGCGTCGCCATCGACCGGATGAACACGCCCGGATCCGTCGCGTGGGTCTGCATCCGCAGGCGGTCGCCCAGCAGCGCGCCGCCCGACAACGGCGAGGTCGGGTCGATCGCCAGCACCGCGACCGAACGCCCCTGCGCCCTCGCGACGCGGACCAGCTCGCCCACGATCGTGGACTTCCCGACGCCCGGCGACCCCGTGAGCCCGAGCGTGGTCGCGCGTCCGGTCTTCGGGAACAGCTCCGCCGAGAGTGCCTCGAGACCCTCCGCCCCGTCCTCGACCATCGAGATCGCTCGGGCGACCGCTCGGGGGTCGCCCGCGAGGACGTCGTCCGTCAGGCTCACGCCCGAAGCCTACCCGCGGCTCTCGGCGGCAAGGGTTGCCTCGAGATCGCAAGTGGCGCAAACGCGGCGCGGTCAGCCCTCGCGACGTGTCGCCGCGAGGGCCGCGCCGGGCATCGAGAGCAGGGCGTCGCGGAGCGAGCCGCAGAGCGCGCGCTGGCGCACCAGCGCGGGGTCGTCGTCGGACGCGACCCGCGTCCGGATCATCGCGAGGTTGACCTGCTCCTTCTGCAGGCGCTTCAGCAGGCGTTCGGCGGCCTCGCCGGCGCGGGCCCGCATCTCGCGCCGCGACCGGCGCCGAACGCTCGGGTCGAGCAGCACCCGGAGTTCGATCTCGGAGAGCCAGGGCGTGTCGACCTCCGAGCGCAGGGCGGTTTCGAGCCACATGCGCTCGCGCCGGCGGGCGAGGCGGACCATCACGACCACGAACAGCAGCAGCGGCGCGCCCTTGACGGCCGCCGCGAACGGGATCCGGACCCAGTCCCCGAAGGTGTTCACGCTGGAGGGGAAGAAGTTCAGGAACGGGGAGTTCCACAGGAAGTGCGCCGCGACCGCCGCGCCGAACAGCCCGAGCGCGACCGCGAGGCGCCGCCCGAACGCCACCTCGCCGCGCCGGGACACGAAGTACGCGACCCCCATCCCCGCCACCCCCGTGTACAGCACGTGCCCGTAGAAGCCGCTCGAGACCACGCGGACGTAGAAGCCGGCGAGCACGCCGCCGGGCGATCCGCCGAAGATCGCGATGAAGTAGAAGACGTCCTCGACCAGCGTGAACCCGAGCCCGACCATCGCGCCGTAGACGAAACCGTCCATCATGTCGTCCATCTCGTCGCGAGCGATCAGGTAGATCAGGATCACGCCGGCGACCTTCACCGTCTCCTCGACGAACGGCGCGGTCAGGGCCGCCGTCCACTCGGCGGCGAACACCGGTCCGCCCAGGTGAGCGACGACCAGGCCCCAGCCCTCGTTCGCGATGCCCGCGAGCACCGTGGCCGCCACACCGCCCCACACGAGCGCGCCGAGCACGAGCGACATCGGCTCGCGCTCGTAGAGGTCGAGCAGGTAGATCGCCAGGAACAACGGGAGCCCGTACAGGATGAGGAGCCCCCAGGACAGCGCCCACCCCGACGGCGACAGCTTCTGGAACAGCTGCTGCTGCGAGATCGTGTAGACCGCGGTGACGACCACGATCACCGCGTAGAGCCAGAACGCGGGCTGCCGCCACTGGAACAGCGACGTCTTGCGACCCCAGTTGCGCGGCATCCGGACGAACTGCGGTTCGGTCGCGAACCGGCCCCCGCGTCGCTCGCTCATCAGGCGATCTCCGCGCGGTCGATCATCGCGTCGATCTCGTCGATCTCGAACTGGAGCTGCCCGGCGGGCGCCCACCCGTCGAAGATCACGCCTTGGCCCGAGGGCGACACCACCGCGGTCACCTCGCCCTCGATCGGCGCCTGCACGTCGCCGAACAGCCCGACGTAGGCGATCCGCGATCCGGTGAGCCCAGAGGCGAGGCGGACGGGTTCGACCTCCTCGGAGACGCGGAACTGCTCGGCGTCGGGTTCAAGGATGTTGTCGACGTACTGCCGGAGCAGGTCGACGTCGGTCCCGTCGAACGGCAGGGCGGCGACGTCGAGGCTCGTGCTGCCGCTCGTCAGACGGATCCGGTCGGGATCGCTCGAACGGCCGGCGAGCTCCCAGCCGGGGAACGGGGTGACCCGGACCGACGCGTTCACGGCGACGGCCCCGCCCTGGACCTCGCCGAGCGCGTCGGCGGTGAGGTAGCCCCCCGACGTCACCGCGGCGAGGACCACGGCGAGCGCCGCGACCGGGATCCATCGGCGGTGCCGCAGCGGTGGCGCCGGGAGAGGGACGGGTTCGGCCTCGACGCTCACGGGACCGCCGACAGCAGCCGCGTGAGCCTCGAGAGCCGGATCGGGTGACGGAGCATGCCCGATACTCGCACGTCGCGGTTCGCGATCCGCCGCAGGATCGAGCGTCCCCGGGCATCGAGCGCGTCTGGGAAACCGAACCGCAGTGGGGTCGTGGAGAGCTCCAGAAGGTCGTCGGCGCCCGCCACCACCCGCAGGTGCGGCGTCCGGCTCCCCGGCGCGTTCGAGATCTCGACCCGGTTCGCGGACAGGACGATCGTCGCGGCGGTGTCCGCGTCGGAGGCGACGAGCTCGACGACCGATGGGCGGAGCAGGGCTCGGCGATCCGGCCGGCGCTCGAGGTTGGCCTCGATCAGCCGGCCGACGAGGTCCGCGAGGCCGTTCGGCTCGGCGTCGGCGAAGCTGACCGTCACGGTCCGACCGAGACGGGCACGGTCACGGCTCCAGGAGGACCTTCGTCGCCTGCTTGGTGTCGAACAGCTCGTAGCCTTTCCGGGCCTCCTCGAGCGGGAGTCGGTGCGAGACGATCGGGCGGGGGTCGAGCCGGCCCGCCTCCACCTCGGCCATCGCGCGCTCCCACCACGTGTGGACCGGCGTGGTGCCGGCGAACCGGAGCTGCAGCGCCCGGATCCACCACACGCCGATCTGTGCCTGGACGATCTCGCTGGTGTACACGCCCATCACCACGACGGTGCCGCCACGCCGCACGATGTCGAGCGAGCGCTCGAACGCCGCGGGGGTCCCGACGGCCTCGATCACGATGTCCGCGCCGCGCCCGTCCGTGTGCTCGAACACCGCGGTCTGCGCGTTGCGCGCCGTCACGTCGATCGGGGTCGTCCCGGTTCGTTCGGCGACCGCGAGCCTCGCCGGGTCCAGATCGAGCGCGAGCACCGAGGCCGCGCTCAGGAGCGCCGCCTGCGCGCAGAAGAAGCCGACCGGACCCGCCCCGACGACGGCGACCGTGTCGCCGTCGGTGACCCCGGCCATCCCGGCTGCGTAGACGCCGGTCGTCAGCGCGTCGCCGACGAAGAGCGCGCGGTCGTCCTCGAGCCCCTCGGGCACGGGCAGGAGGTTGACGTCGGCCACCGGAACGCGGAGAAGCTCTGCCTGCGCGCCGCCGAGGCTCCCGCCGAACATCCCGTAGCCGAGGAAGCCGAAGTCCTCGCAGAGCTGCGTCTGCCCCCTCAGGCAGAACCAGCACGCGCCGCACGCGATGTCGAACGAGACGACCACCCGCTGACCGGGCGCGAACCGCGTCACCCCGGGGCCGACCTGATCGATCACCCCGATCGCCTCGTGGCCGATCGTGTCGCCGGGCTCGAGCGGCGCCTTGCCGTGGTACAGGTGCAGGTCGGAGCCGCAGATCGCCGTCAGCCCCACGCGCACGATCGCGTCGCCCGGCTCCTCGATGACCGGTTCGGGGACGTCGGCGACCTCGACGCGCTCGACGCCGCGATAGACGACGGCCCGCATCGATCAGGCGTTGCCGAGGAACTCGGTGGGCACGAGCGTCGTGAGGTGCACGAGCTCCTTGGCCGCGCGAACATGCCGGACGATGTTGGCGAGGTCCCCGCGCAGCTTCAGCTTGCCCTGCACCATCGCCTTCACGGGTTCGAGATCGCCGAGGAGCACCTCGCGCCAGCGTGAGTAGGGCGCTCGGATCCCGTACGCCGACGTTTCGCTTTGCGTCGCCGTGATCATCTTCGCGCCCCGGCACTGGCCGTGCCACAGGTCGAGCCAGGCCACGAGGTCGTCGGACACGCCGCGATCGGGTTCGGCCTCCAGGAAGAACGCGACGTCGCCCTCCCAGTCCTCGGCGGCCTCGCCGTACTCCTGGGAACCGTTGATGAGGTCTCGGTACTGCGCCAGCCACTCGTCGCTCGGGAACAGCGCCATCGGTCCTCCCTACCGCAACCCGAAGATCAGCACGATGCCGATCACGTTGAACGTCATGTGGGCGGCGATCGGAACGACGATCGTCCCGCGCCGTTCGTAGATGAACGCCAGCGCCAGCCCGGTGAAGAACATCACGATCATCAGCAGGGCCGCGTCGACCGCCGAACCCGGGATGTAGTGGATCAAGCCGAACCCGATCGCCGAGCCCACCGCTCCGACCCAGAACCCGTGCCGATCGCGGAGCGAGCGGAACAGCACGCCCCGGAAGAAGAGCTCCTCCCCGATCGGCGCGATCACGATCGCGTAGACGATCGTCAGCGCGGACCCGATCGCCGGGAGGTGTTCGCCGACCTGCTCCGGAGCCTGCACGTGCTCGCCGCTGATCGTCTGCAAGAGGACGGTCAGGAGACCCCCGACGACGATCACCATCACCGGATACAGCCCGAGACCGAACAGGACGCCCGAACCGATCTGCTTGCGCCAGGTTCCGGGTTCGGGCAGGCCCATCACCCGGAGCCATCCGGCGTGCTTGAGCTGGAGCCACAGGAGCAGGACGGCGAGGATCACGACGGCCGCAACGACGGATAGGACGATGTTCGTGAGATCGGTGTTCGGCGCCATCACCCGGATCAGCGGGAGCGTCGCGAGCCCCGCGACCAGGAACGCGAGGAAGTAGACGACGAGCGCCTCGTACCAGCTCCAGGTCGCCTTGGGCCGCCCGTCGTCGGTCACGTCGAGGGCCTCGGGGCGGGGAGGCATCGCCGGCACCGGGTGGAGACCGTCGGGGCGCGGGGGGATCTGCTGCTGGCTGCTCACGGCTCCCCCATCTTCCCGGCTTCGGACAGGAGCGACACGCCCAGGAGGCCACCCAGGCCCAGCCCGAACGCGAACCCGGCCGCCGCCGGCCCTGAGTCGTTCACGACGTAGGCGACGACGCCGGCCAGCAGCGTGACCAGGATCGCGTCCCTCCACGCGGGGCTGCGCTCCAGGCTCGGGCGAAGCGCGGCCGGCGGCCTGAGCACCGCCGCGATCGCGATCGGCAGGCCCAGTACCGGGATCAGCGCGAACGGGTTCCGCGCGATCAGGTCGAACCCGACGTTGAGCCGGTCCCAGACCTTCTCGAACACGCCCCCGAGCCCGCCCGCCTGCTCCTCGAACCTCGTCACGTGCGTCTGGAACGGCGAGACCGCGTGGGCCGCGAGGATCAGGGCCGCCCCGAGGAGGGTCACGCCGACGAACACCCCGAGACCCTTCCAGACGCCGAGCCGCTCACGTTCGCGGATCGCGAGCCACAGACCGGCCGCCGCGAACAGCGAGGCACCGCCGCCGAGGTTCGCCCCGAGGTAGGGGAACCCCGCGACAACGGCGACCACGACCAGGAGCGCGAAGCCAGCGCCGGTCTTGAGCCGCTGCGCGACCCAGAGGCACGCGCCGATCAGCAGGCCGATGAAGACGTTCGGCAAGCCGTAGAAGCGTCCGCCGTCGAGCTCGGAGCCGCCGACGAACGGGGTGAGCGCGGCCGTCCAGTTCAACAACGCCTCGATCGCGAAATACACGAGGACGGCGATTCCGATCCCCGCCGGGATCAGCAACACGTCACGATGCTCGAGCGGCGCGAACGCCAGCGTCCCGAACACCGTCACCAATGCGACGAACGGGACGACGGTGGCGTACGTGAGATCGGGCAGATGCCCGGCCGCGAGGAACGCGGTCGCGAGAGCGGCGACCGACAGGCAACCCCATCCGAAGACCCGGCGAACCGCACGCGGGACGCGGCTCCCGAGCGCGAGCGCCGCGATCCCGCCGAGACCCGCGATCGCCAGGTAGATCCCTCCCGCCGTGCCGATCGGCACGTACGTGCGACGTTGTGCGAGGTACCGCTTGTGGAGTTCGAACGGAGGCGGGCCCGGGATGATCTCGATCGTCGACCCTTCGGCCAACTGCACGGGTCCGTTCAGGTATCTGACGTCTGTTGCGCGGACATCCGCCCCCGTCACGACACCGTCCCGTCGTGTGCTGTCTGAGGTGAGCGAACCCTGCTCCCCGACCAAGGGGAACAGCTCGCTCGGTGCGCCCACGGCCATGACGATCGGCGGAAGTTCGTCGCCTTCAGCGATCATCTCGCGGGAAGGATCCCGTGAAAAGAGAAACACCATGAGCTCATCCGCGGGGAACGTCGAGACGGCGTCTCGGATGTCCTGTCCGATCGTCGGTCGATCCGGATCCAAGTTCACAACGTGTTCGCGCCCAGGTGGGGTTCCCTCGCCGGGGACACGCGGGATCTGAACGTCGTCCGCGTTCGCCAAGAGGCCCGCGCCACCAGCACGCGCCAGAGCCGCCGCCTCGGGGATGCCCATCAACTCCTCGAACGAGACCCCAGGCAGCTCGATGATCAACGTTGCACGGTCGTAGGGGGGCTCCTGAGCACGAGCTACGCCGAGCGACAAGGAAACGAGGAACGCTACGAACACGGCGAGCGCGCCGAGACGCGCGAGGGTCACTGGAAGGCGGGTGAGCGTTCGCGCTCGCGACGGACGACGGCGCCGAGCGCCGTCAGCTTGGCCTCGAGATCCTGGTAGCCGCGATCGACGTGGTACATGTCGTCGATCTCGGTGACGCCGTCGGCCATCAGGGCCGCGATCACCATCGCGGCGCCGGCGCGGATGTCGAGCGCGCGGACGGGTGCCGACGACAGGCGTTCGACGCCGCGGATCACGGCGTGGTGGCCCTCGGTGCGGATGTCCGCCCCCATCCGGTTCAGCTCGTCCACGAACATGAACCTGCCCTCGAACACGTTCTCGGTCACGATGCTCGTCCCCTCCGCCGACGCGAGGAGCGCCATCATCTGCGGCTGGAGATCGGTGGGGAACCCCGGGTACGGGAGCGTCACCAGATCGACACAGCGGGCGCGCGAACCCATCGTGATCGCCACACCGCCGTCGGTCGCCAGCACGTCGGCGCCGGCGTCGGCGAGCTTGGACAGGACCAGGTCCATGTGGTCACCCCGGGCGCCCGAGAGCACCAGCCGCCCGCCCGTCGAGCAGACCGCGATCGCGTAGGTCCCCGCTTCCACCCGGTCCGGGATGACCGTGTGGTCGACCGGCGCGAACCCCTCGACGCCCTGGATCTCGATCGTGGGCGTACCGACGCCCTCGATCCTCGCGCCCATCCCGCTCAGGAAGTTCGCGAGGTCGACGAGCTCGGGCTCGCGAGCGGCGTTCTCGATCACGGTGGTCCCCCGCGCCGCCACGGCGGCCATCAGGACGTTCTCGGTGGCGCCGACGCTCGGGAAGTCGAGGTTGACCACGGCGCCGCGGAGGCCGGAGGTCTCGCCCACGAGGAACCCGTGCTCGGACGAGAATCGGGCGCCCATCTTCTCGAGCCCGCGGATGTGGAGGTCGATCGCGCGCGACCCGATGTTGCACCCGCCGGGCATCGCGACCCTCGCGTTCCCGAACCGCGCCAGCAGCGGCCCGAGCACCAGGATCGAGGCCCGCATGCGGCTGACGAGCTCGTACGGCGTCTCGACCGAGCGCACGTCCCTCGTGTCCAGGATCAGCGCGTCGCCCTTCCAGGCGCAGCCGACGCCGAGATGCTCCAGCACCTCGACCATCGTGATGCAGTCCTGGATCCGGGGGACGTTCCGCACGGTGGAGCGGCCGTCGGACAGCACGACTGCGGCCATCAACTTGAGCGCTGAGTTCTTCGCGCCGGCGATCTCGACGGTCCCGTCGAGCGGCGTGCCTCCGGTGACGAGCAGGCGATCCATCACGCGAGGCTACTCGTCGAGGCTTGTGCGAGCCAGGGCCTTCGCGAGTTCGCCGCGCGCGCTCGCGTCGTCGCCCTGGGCGAGCCGTGCCTGCGCCTGCTCGGCGCGTGCCCGGGCGGCCGCCCGGTCGATCTCGTCGGCCATCTCGGCGTAGGAGGCCAGCACGTCGACCCGGGTCGAGTCCTCGGCGCTCGTAACGTGGAGGAACCCACCGTCGACCACCGCGACCACCCACCGGCCGTCCTCGAGATGGATCCGGATCGGAGCGATCGAGAGCCGGATCAGCAGCGGGGCGTGACCGGCGAGGATCCCGACCATCCCGTCGGTGCCGTGCGCGATGACCATTTCGGCCCGACCGGCCCAGACCTCGCGTTCGGGCGTGACGAGATGGACGTCGAGCGCCATCTACGCTGCCTGCTCCATCTTCTTGGCCGCCTCGACGGCCTCCTCGATCCCGCCGACGAGAAGGAACGCCTGCTCGGGCAGGTGGTCGTACTCCCCCTCGCACAGCCCCTTGAACGATGTGATCGTCTCGTCGACCGGCGTGTACTTGCCCGGGATCCCGGTGAACTGCTCGGCGACGAAGAACGGCTGCGAAAGGAACAGCTGGATGCGCCGCGCCCGCGCCACGATGACCTTGTCCTCCTCGGACAGCTCGTCCACACCGAGGATCGCGATGATGTCCTGCAGGTCCTTGTAGCGCTGCAGGATCTCCTGGACACGCCGCGCGGTGTCGTAGTGCTCCTGCCCGACGTACCGAGCGTCGAGGATGCGACTGGTCGAGTCGAGCGGGTCGACCGCCGGGTAGATCCCGAGCGAGGCGATGTCGCGCGAGAGCACCGTGGTCGCGTCCAGGTGCGCGAACGCGGTATGCGGCGCCGGGTCGGTGATGTCGTCGGCCGGCACGTAGATCGCCTGGAGCGACGTGATCGAACGGCCCTTCGTCGACGTGATCCTCTCCTGCAGGTCGCCCATCTCGTCGGCGAGCGTCGGCTGGTAGCCGACCGCGCTCGGCATCCGCCCGAGTAGCGTCGAGACTTCCGACCCCGCCTGCGTGAACCGGAAGATGTTGTCCACGAACAGCAGCACGTCTTTGCGCTCGACGTCGCGGAAGTACTCGGCCATCGTGAGCGCCGACAGCGCCACCCGGAGCCGGACGCCCGGCGGCTCGTCCATCTGGCCGAACACGAGCGCCGTGTTCTTGATGACGCCGGACTCGGTCATCTCCAGGAACAGGTCGTTGCCCTCGCGGGTGCGCTCGCCCACGCCGGCGAACACCGACACGCCGCCGTGCTGCTGCGCCTGGCGGCGGATCATCTCCTGGATGATCACGGTCTTGCCCACGCCGGCCCCGCCGAACATCCCGATCTTGCCGCCCTGCACGTAGGGCTCGAGCAGGTCGATGACCTTGATCCCGGTCTCGAGCATCACCTGCCTCGGCTCGAGCTCCTCGAACGGCGGCGGCTGACGGTGGATCGGCCAGCGGTCGGAAGCGTGGATCTGGTCCGGTGTGGTGTCGAGGGGATCGCCAAGCACGTTGTAGACGTGCCCGAGCACACCCTCGCCCACCGGCACGCTGATCGGAGATCCGGTGTTCTCGACGGGCGAGCCGCGGACCATGCCGTCGGTTGGCTTGAGGGCGATCGCCCGGATCATCCCGTCGCCGATGTGCTGCGCCACCTCGCAGGTGACCGTCTGCGTCTCGCCCTCTAGGGCCACGTCGATCCGCAGCGCCGTGTGGATCTCGGGCAGCCCGTCGGGTGGGAACTCGACGTCGACCACGGGCCCGATCACCCGGGCCACGCGTCCGTGCGCAAGCGTGTCGTCAGCCATGTCTCACTCCTTGGAGGCCAGGGCCTCGGCCCCGCCCACGATCTCCATGATCTCGGTCGTGATCTCGTCCTGACGGGCGCGGTTGGCCTGTCGGGTGAGCACCTTGATGAGTTCGTCCGCGTTGTCGGTCGCGGCCGCCATCGCCCGCTGTCGAGCGGCGTTCTCCGAGGCGGCGGATTCCAACAGCGCGAAGTAGATCTTCGTGATGACGTACTGCGGCAACAGGTCGTCCAGGATCTCGGCGGGCTCGGGCTCGAAGATGTACTCCGGGCTCGGCACGCCCGAGGCGTCGGCCACGACCTCCTCGGGCGCGATCGGAAGGAACCGCTTGTCCGTGGCTCGGAACGTGAACGACGAGCGGAAGTCGGTGTAGACCGTGTGCAGCTCGTCGATGCGACCCGAGCCGAAGTCCTCGATCATCCGGGCGCCGATCTCCTCGGCGGCGTCGTAGCGCGGCACCTCGGAGAACCCGAACCACGACGCTTCGGGCGTCACGCCCCGGAACCGGAAGTAGCCGATCGCCTTCTTGCCGGTGAGGTACAGGACGGGTTCGAGCCCGCGGGCGCGGACGCGGCGGAGCAGGTCCTCCGAACGCTTGAGCAGGTTCGCGTTGAACGACCCGGCGAGGCCGCGGTCGCTGGTGAGGACGAGCACGCCGGCGCGCGACGGGGTCTCGCGCTCCTCCAGCAGCGGGTGGACTATCGAACCCGTCTGCCGGGCCACGTCCTCCATCGCGGCGGTGAGCAGATCGGCGTACGGCCGCGCCTCCATCACGCGCTGCTGCGCCTTGACGATGCGAGACGCCGCGATGAGCTCCATCGCGCGCGTGATCTTCATCGTCGACTGGACCGAACGGATCCGCCGGCGGACGACGCGGAGCTGCGCGCCCACGGTCGGCTAGCCCCCCGAACCCGAAGGTTCGTCCTCGTCGTCGTGCGAGGACAGGCGTTCCCAGCCGACGTCTTCCAGGACCGGATCTCTCGGCGCGCCCTGGCCGACGCCGGACTCGCTCCCCTCGCCCGCGTCCGACCGCACGAAACCCGCCGTGAAGTCCTCCAGCGCCTGCTTGAGCGTGGCCTCGCCCTCGTCCGAGAGCACGCCCGTGTCCCGGATCGAGTCCAGGACGTCGGTCCGGGCCCCGATGTGCTCGATGAACTCGTCCACGAACCGCTTGGCATCCTCGACGGGCAGGGCGTCCAGGTAGCCGCCCGTGCCCACCCAGATCGCGACGACCTGCCGCTCGACCGGGACCGGCTGGTACTGCGGCTGCTTGAGGATCTCGACCACCCGGGCGCCGCGCGCTAGCTGCTTCTGCGACTCCTTGTCCAGCTCGGAGCCGAACTGCGCGAACGCCTCGAGCGCCCGGTACTGCGCCATCGCGATGCGGAGCGTGCCGGCGATCGTCTTCATCGCCTTGATCTGCGCGTTGCCGCCCACGCGCGACACCGACGTCCCGACGTTGATCGCCGGGCGAACCCCAGCGAAGAACAGGTCGGGCTCGAGGTAGATCTGGCCGTCGGTGATCGAGATCACGTTGGTCGGGATGTAGGCCGAGATGTCGTTGCCCTTGGTCTCGACGATCGGCAGCGCCGTGAGCGACCCGGCACCCAGCCGGTCGGAGAGCTTGGCGGCGCGCTCGAGCAGCCGGGAGTGGAGGTAGAACACGTCGCCGGGGTACGCCTCGCGTCCCGGCGGCCTCCGGAGCAGCAGGGAGAGCGTCCGGTAGGCGGTTGCCTGCTTCGATAGGTCGTCGTAGACGGCGAGGGCGTGCTTGCCCTCGTACATCCAATAGGCGCCCAGGGCCGCACCTGAGTACGGGGCGATGTACTGGAAGGGTGTGGGGTCCGACGCCGACGCGTTCACGACCACCGTGTACTCGAGGGCGCCGTTGTCGCTCAGGGTTTCGACCACCTCGGCCACCGTCGAGGCCTTCTGCCCCACCGCGACGTAGACGCACCGGACCTGTCGCTTGGGGTCGCCGCTGGTCCAGTTGTCGCGCTGGGCGATGATCGCGTCGATCGCCACCGCGGTCTTGCCGGTCTGGCGGTCGCCGATGATCAGCTCACGCTGACCGCGCCCGATCGGGGTCATCGCGTCGATCGCGGTGATACCGGTCTGCAGCGGCTCTTTCACCGGCTGGCGGTCGACGACGTTGGGAGCCTGAAGCTCGAGCACCCGCGTGTCCTCGGCCTGGATCGGGCCCTTGCCGTCCAGCGGTACGCCGAGGGGGTCGATCACGCGGCCCAGGAATCCGTCGCCAACCGGGATCGACAGGATCTTGCCGGTCTGCTTGACGAGATGGCCCTCCTCGATCTGGGAGGACTCCCCCAGGATGATGCAGCCGATCTCGTCCTCGTCCAGGTTGAACGCGAGGCCGAGCACCCCTCCCGGGAACTCGAGCAGCTCGTTGGCCATCGCGCCGGGGAGGCCCTTCACGCGCGCGATGCCGTCCCCGGCCTCGACCACGCGACCGACCTCTTCGCGTTCGACCGAAGGCGTGTAGCTCTCGACGTTCTTGCGAAGGGCCGCCGCGATGTCCTTCGGATCGAAGTTCAGCTCGTCTACTGCCATCGGGTCACCCGCTCCTTGTGGTCGTTCCGGTCAGCTGCTCGCGCGCCTCTTGCAGGCGTGTGCGCACCGACCCGTCGAAGATCTCGTCGCCGACCCTGGCCAGCACCCCGCCGAGCACGTCGGGGTCGACGATCACCCTGATCTCGATCGGGCGACCCGCGGCCTTGGAGAGCGCGTCGGTCAGCTTCTTGGCCCGGGCCTCGTCGAGCGCGACCGCCGTGCGGACCTCGGCGATCGCCCGTTCGCGCGTGGCCGCCACGACCTCTGCGAGCGCCTCGACGATCCGGCCGACCTCTCGGGCACGTCCCAGCTCGATGACGAACCCGAGCAGGTTGAGCGCGAGGGGATTGGCGTGCTCGCCGAGGGTCTCCGCGATCAGTTGCTTCTTGTTCTCCGGCGGCAGCGACGGGTCGACCAGCGCGTCCCGCAGGCGCGTCTCGCGCTCGAGCAGCGCGGCGAACGCGAACAGCTGTCGCTCCACCGCGTCGAGCTCTCCCTCGGCCTCGGCCAGGCGGAACAGCGCCTCGGCGTAGCTGCGGACGAGCGCGTCCTTGTCGACCACGTCAGTGCTTCCCGTTCCCCGAGACGTCCGAGGACACCTGGTCGATGTACTCGTCGATCAGGCGCTGGTGGGACTTCGCGTCGAGCGACGCGCCGACCACGCGTTCCGCGAGCTCGACGGCGATCTCGCCGATCTCGCCGCGGAGCTCCTGGAAGACCCGGTCGCGCTCGGCCCGGATCTCCTCCTGCGCCTTCGCGACGGTGGCGGCCGCCTCGCGCTCGGCCCGCGCCTGGATCTCGGCGCGCAGCTGGTCGGCGGTCTTCCTCGCCTCCTCGATGATGGCGTTGGACTCCTGCCGGGCGTTCGCGAGTTGCTGCCGGTAGTCCGCGAGCTCCTGGTCGGCCTGCGTGCGGGTCTGTTCGGCGCGCTCCAGGTCGCCCTGGATCTTGTCGCGCCGCTCGTCCAGGAGCGCGTTCACGCGCGGCAGGACCCACTTCCACACGAAGAAGAACAGGACCGCGAACGCGAGCGCCCCGACGAGGAGCTCCTGCCAGTGCGGGTAGAGGTCCTTCGCGTCGTTGACGGGCTCGGCCTCGCCTTCGGCCTGCGCCAGGAACCAGACGATCGATGCGATCACGTGGCTCCCTCCCTAGATGATGAACGAGAACGCGATGCCGAACAGCGCGAGCGCCTCGATGAGCCCGATGCCGATGAACATCGTCGCCCGCACCTGTCCGGCGTACTCGGGCTGACGCGCCATCGCCTCGACGGACTTCCCGATCAGCACCCCCAGACCGATGCCGGGACCGATCGCGGCGAGCCCGATGACGAGCCCCCTACCGATCGTCTCAAGGCCCGTCCCGACGTCGCCCGTCGTCTGCGCCAACAGTCCCAACACGGCAGCCTCCTTGTCTAATGCTCTTCGGCCATCGCGCCGCCGATGTAGGAGGCGGTGAGGATGGTGAAGATGAACGCCTGCAGGAGCGAAACGAAGATCTCGAACCCGACCAGCGCCACGCCGATCACGAACGACAGCGGCGCGATCGCGTACAGGATGCCCCCCGACTCGAGCATCGCGATCGTGCCGAGGAAGAACACGGCGAGCAGGAAGTGGCCCGCCAGGAAGTTGGCCCAGAGTCGGACGGACAGCGTGATCGGCCGGACGATGATCTGGGTGATGAACTCGATCGGCACCAGGAGCGGGTACAGCCACGCCGGGGCTCCGGGCGGGAACAGGACGTGCTTCATGTACCCCCCGAACCCGTGCTTGACGATCCCGACCGTGTTGTAGGTGATCCACGCGATGATCGCCATCACCAAGGGGAACGCGATCCGGCTGTTGGACGAGAAGTTGATCCCCGGGGCGACCTCCCAGATGTTCCAGAAGAAGATCGCGAAGAACAGCGTCGCGAGCAGCGGCATGAACCGGTCCCCCTCGGGCCCGATCATCTGCAGCGCGATGTTCTCGCGGACGAACTGGATCCCGAGCTCGGCGGTGCTCTGCAGCCTGCCGGGGACGACACGCGGCTTGCGGAGCGCGAAGAAGAAGAAGCCGAGCATCGCCAGGAACCCGAGCAGGACCAGGAACGTGATGAAGTTCAGGCAGATCTCGATGCCGCCGGCCCGCAGGGCTGGTCCCCAGCACCCCCAGACGAAGTCCTTCGTCGACGGGGGTTCGAACGCCGCGAGGATCCCCCCGATCACGGTGCCACCTGGCGTCGGGCGTTCGGGTCCGCCCACAGGTCCGCCTGCATCCGGCCCGAGAGCAGCTTCATCTCGACGACGAGCAACCCGATCGTGGCCGGGATCAGGGCCGCGATGAACGCGACGATCGAGAACCACTCGGTCTGCTGGAGCAGCGCGATCACCAGGACGATGATGCCCAGTCGCACGAGGAAGCCGCCGACCCCGACGGCGAAGAGCACGGTCGGCGAGATCGTAGCGGCGAGCGCGAGCGAGGAGCCGTGCGCGACGAAGTTCACGTAGACCACGACGATCGCGATGGCGGCGGACCAACCGGCATCGGTGCCGTCCACCAGCGTCCCGAGCGCGAACGCGGCGATCGCGACAGGGAGCGCCAACGGCGTGATGCGCCGGATCATCTCTCGCTCAGGCGCCACCGCGGTTCCCCTCCCCTTTGCCGAATCGCAGGTACACGAGATAGATCGCCAGACCGGCTCCGAGCACGATCCCCACCGCGGTGAGGATGCGCGGTTCGATCCCGAGCAGCCGGTCGGCCAGGTAGCCGAGGCCCCCCCACACGAGGATCCCGCCCACCAGCGTCGCCGTGACCGCCCAACCGATCCCCATGCCGGCCCAAGCGCCGTCGCGTTCCGAACCCGCCATGGGCGCGGCAGTATATCCGTGCTCCGTTGGGGACGTCAAACCTTCGGTATCCCGTTTCCGCAGGTAGATGGCCTGATTTCGTTCCGAGGCCCGGCGCTTGTGAAAGATTTCACGAAGTCGGGGACCCGGGCTCGACCCCGTCGCGGCTCAGGTCTTGCGACGCTGTCCGAGGGCCAGGACCATCGCCACCGTCGCGCCGGTCAGGAAGATGATCGTGGCGAAGGCGAACACGTGCGGCGGGATCCCGACCCGGGTCGCCCCGAACACCCAGGTGGGGAACATCGTGAACGGCCCCTGTGTGAACTGACTGATCACGAAGTCGTCCATCGACAGGGCGAACGCGAGCAGGAACCCGGCCAGGATCCCGGGGAACAGGAGCGGCAACGTCACCTTGAAGAACGCGGTTATCGGACCGGCCCCGAGGTCCATCGCGGCCGCCTCCAATGCCGGGTCCAGACCTGCGGCCCTGGCGCGCACCGTCACGGTGACGAACGCGATGCTGAACATCGTGTGCGCAAGGAACAGCGTGAACAGCCCGCGCGAGAACCCGAGCGCGACGAAGAACGACGCCAGCGCGGCACCGAGGACGATCTCCGGAGACGAGATGGACAGGAAGATCACGAAGTCGGCGCCGGCGCGTCCTCGGAACCGGTGGCGAGCCAGCGCCAACCCGAGCAGCGTGCCGAGCGCCGTCGCGGCGAGCGCGCTGAGCACCCCGATCGTGAGCGAGTGGCGCAGGGCCGCGGTGAGGTCCGGCAGCTCGAATAACCGCTTGTACCAGTCCGTCGTGAAGCCGATCCAGGTGGTCTTGACCCGTGGCGACGTGCCGAACCCGCCCCGCGTCTGGTTGAAGCTGAACAGGATGATGACGAAGATCGGGAACGACAGGTACAGGATGAACGCGCCGACGTAGGTCGGGAGGATCGCGCGGGTCCACCGGCGCTTCGGGCGGCGCGCGGGGGGTTCGGGCTCGGGGGCGAGCGCTTGGCGGGGTTCGGTCGCGACGGCGCTCATCCCTCGGTGATCCTCTCGGTCCCGAGCACCCGCGCGTAGATGATCGCCCCCACCAGCATGATGGCCATCAGCACGAACGCGAGCGCCGCGGCCTCGGGATAGTTCCGGTCACGCAGGAACTCGGACTGGATCACGTTGCCGATCATCGCCGTGCCGGGACCCCCGAGCACCGCGGCGTTCACGTAGTCCCCGATCGCCGGGATCGACGTGAGCAGGACCGCAGCGAACACCCCGGGCATCGAGAGCGGGAGCACGACCTTGAGGAACGCCTTCGTCCTGCTCGCGTACAGGTCCTTCGACGCCTCGATGAGCCGGGGGTCGATCTGCTCGAGCGAGACGTACAGCGGGAGGATCGTGAACGGGAGGAGGTTATAGGTGATCCCCGCGACCACCGCGAAGGTGGTACCCAGCACGCGATAGCTCTCGGGCAGCACGCCGAGGCTCTTCAGCGTCCCGAAGATGATGCCGTTGTCGGACAGGATGAAGCTCCACGCCACGGTCCGGATCACGAACGAGATGAAGAACGGCAGCAGCAACAGGAACAGGAACACGGACTTGAAGCGGCCCCCGTAGAAGGCGATCCAGTAGGCGACGGGGTACGCGAGCAGCAGGGCGATGCACGTCACGACCGCCGCGTTGCGGATCGAGCGGATCAGGAACTCCCCATTCTGCGACAGCGCGTCGGCGAAGTTCGCGAACCGGAACGTCTGCCGGAACCCCTCCAGGCTGTTCCCCGTCTGCAGGGACAAGCTCGCCATCGCGAGCATCGGGATCACGAACAGCACGAGCAGCCACAGCAGGGCCGGCGTCGCCAGCCCGTACGGGGCACGCGAACGCTTCGGGCGGCGTTCCGGGGGGGCTACGCCAGGAAGATCGGGTTGAACAGATCGTTCCACGTCTGGACCTCGTCCCCCTCCAACACGCGGTAGTTGTTGAGCTTGGTCTCCATCTCGGGGGTCGGGAACACGTAGGGGCTGCTCGCGATCGTCTGCAGGACCTCCTTGTCCGCGCCCTTGGCCGCGTCCGCATCCGCCTGCACGATGTCGCCACCCGCGGGAACCGGGCTGACGTACGCGTTCCACTCGGTGAGCATCGCCGCGTAGACCGGGTCGTAGTACCAGTCCATGAGCATCATCGCGCCGACCGGATTCGCCGCCTTGTTGGGGATGCAGCAGTTATCGACGAAGATCATCCCCCCGGCGTCGGGGACGGCGAACTCGAAGGTCGCGAACTCCGGGAAGTAGAGCTTGTCGTTGAGGATGTCGCCCGACCACGCCATCGTGACCCACAGGTCCTCGTTCTCGATCGCCGTCAGGTACGCCTGGTCCATCCAGCCACGCAGCTGTCCGCTGGCGTCGTTGAACCGCTGGAGGTAGTCCGCCGCCTTCTGCCAGTCCTCGGGCGTCGAGGTCTCCGGCGTGATGCCGAGCTGGAGCATGGCCAGCCCGGCCGAGTCGGCGGCGTTATTGAACATGGCGACGTGGCCCGCGTACTTGGGGTTCAGCAGGTCCTCCAGGCTCGTGATCGGCTCGTCCACGTACTTGGTGTTCCAGCCGATGCCCGTCGCGCCCGACTGCCAAGCCATCGTGTACTTGTTGCCCGGGTCGTAGGCGGGGTCCTTGAAGTTCGGGCCGACGTTCGCGTCGAAGTTCGGCCGCAGTTCCGGGTCGAGCTCGATCAGGTACCCGAGCTCGATCATCTCGGTGAGCTCCTGGAAGTTCGACATCACGATGATGTCGTGGCCGGTGTCCTGCCCGCTCTCGAGCGCGGGGCGGATCGTCGCGTAGAAGTCCGCGTTGTCGTTGATGTCGGCGCGGTACGTGACGTCGATCCCGGTGTCCTGCGTGAAGGCGTTCAGGGACGGCCGGCTCCCCGGACCATCGACCGAGAAGTCGCGGTCGATGTACGCGGGCCAGTTCGTGAAGTTGAGGTGGTCGCCGGGGCCCTGAGTCTTGAGATCCGCCCACCATTCGGCCGAGCCCTCCGCCCCCGCCGTCGGGCCGGTCGTCTGCGCCTCCCCGCTCACCCCGCAGGCCGCAAGGATCGAGGACAGGCCGAGGGCGCCCGCACCCGCCCCCGCGTACCGGAACAGGTCACGCCGGGACATCCGTCGCTGGGTCATCCCTCGGATCCACGCGGGATCCATCCGGGGTGTCGGCTCTTTGCTCATTCGCCCTCCTCAGGCTCGGTCTCCGATCTTTCGACCACGAAGGTGTGCTCGGGCAGCCACTCGAGCCGGACCTGGTCGCCGGCGTTGGGGTGCGATCCGGCCGCGCCGAGGTTCTGCACGTACACGCGGAGCATCGTGCCGCCCGGACCTTCCACGTCGTACTGGTAGTTCACGCCGATGTACGTCGACATGCGGATCACGCCGGACACGTGGTTCCGGTTGGGCGGTGGGCTCCCGTCCTGGTGGACGAGCGTGATCTTCTCGGGCCGAACCCCGACCTGGACGGTGCCCGAGAGCCCCGGCGGGATCGAGCCGGTATCGGCGCGGACGACGTTGCCTCCCTCGGTCACGATCGAGGTGGTCCCGTTCGACTCGGCCTTCATCTCGCCCAGGAGCAGGTTGCTGGCGCCGAGGAAGCTGGCCACGAACGGGGTGGCGGGATGCTCGTAGACCTCCTCGGGACCACCCGTCTGCTCGATCCGACCGTGCCGCATCACCGCGAGTCGGTCAGACATCGTCATCGCCTCCTCCTGGTCGTGCGTGACGTAGATGAAGGTGATCCCGACCTCCTGCTGGATCCGCTTCAGCTCCAGCTGCATCTGTTTGCGCAGCTTGAGGTCCAGGGCGCCGAGCGGCTCGTCGAGCAAGAGCACCTTGGGCCGGTTGACCAGGGCTCGTGCGAGGGCCACGCGCTGCTGCTGGCCCCCGGACATCTGCCCCGGCTTGCGGGTCTCGAACCCCGACATCTCGACCAGACGAAGGGCGTCGACCACCCGCGACTTGACCTCGTCCTTGGGGACTTTCTTCCTGCGCAACCCGAAGGCCACGTTCTCGAACACGTCGAGGTGCGGGAACAACGCGTAGGACTGGAACACCGTGTTGACGTCCCGCTTGTACGACGGGAGATCGGTCACGTCTCGGCCGCCCAGATACACGGTCCCGCGCGAGGGGTCCTCGAACCCGCCGATCATCCGCAACGTCGTGGTCTTCCCGCACCCCGAGGGACCCAGCATGCTGAAGAACTCACCCTCCGAGATGTCGAGCGAGAGGTCGTCGACCGCCACGGCGTCGCCGAACGCCTTCGTGACCCGTTCGAGGCGAACGTCGATGTCCGGCACGCAACCTCCTGTCTCATCGAGGAGTACGAGGCGATGTTCCTGGGACGCCTTCGAAGTCGGGATTATGACCCAGGCGGCGCCAAGCGGGCATCTCGGCGGACGGCATGGCGTCAGGCCGTGTCGCGCGTCCTCGACGTCGCCTTCGTGTCGGACAGCGCCGGTGTCGACTCCGAACGCAACGGCACGCCGTCGACCGGCGCGGGCGTCCCAGGCTCGTTCTCGGCGCCTACGGGCGCATCGGAGGGTCCGCCACCGTCCGATCCGGCCCCCCGCCGATGCCTTCCGGGGCGACGGCCCGAACGGGCGACGGGCAGCGGGCGATCGCTCCCCCGCGGGGTTCGGTCACGGATCAGGCGGGGCAGGACGGTCGCGACCACGATGCCCGAGATGAGGATCGCGCCGACCAGGAACCGACCGTCCACGTAGGCGACCACCAGCGCGGCGCCGGCGATCAGCGCGCTCCACAGGTACATCAGCAGGACGGCCTGGCGGTGGGAATGGCCGATGTCCATCAGCCGATGGTGGATGTGCTCCTTGTCGGCGTGCGCGATCCCGATCCCCTTGCGCATCCGGCGCACGATCGCCAGCACGACGTCGAGCAGCGGGACGGCCAGGACGAGCAGCGGGATCGCGATCGGGATCGCGATCGCGGCGAGGTCGCCGCCGCTCGGACCCTCGAGGTTCTGGCCCACCCCCGAGATCGTGGCGACCGCCATCAGCATCCCGAGCAGGAGCGCCCCCGAATCGCCCATGAAGATCTTCGCTGGGTAGAAGTTCCACGGGAGGAAGCCGAGGGCCACCCCCGCCACGATCGTCGACATCAGGGCGGCGACGCTGGCCGCATCGCCGCCGTCCGGCGTCCGGAAGTACGCGAAGAACGCGATCGCCGCGATCGCGACCATCCCGGCGGCGAGGCCGTCCAGCCCGTCGACGAGGTTCACCGCGTTCATCAGCGCGACGATCCACAAGACGGTGAGCGGCACGGCGAGGTCCGGCGAGAGCGAGAGCACGCCCTGACCCGGGAAGTAGAAGTACAGGAGTTGGACGCCGAGGAGCACGACGATCCCGGCGGCGAGCACCTGTCCCGCGAGCTTGCCGATCGCCGAGACGCCGCGCGTGTCGTCCACCAACCCGAGCACGACGACGATCGTGGCGGCGACGAACGCCGCGTCGAGCTCGGAGGACGTCTCGTGCAGGCCCGACAGGAACGGGATCACGCGCGCCGCGAGGAGCCCGGCCGCGACGCCGAGGTACATCGCTAGGCCGCCAGCGGTGGGCGTCGGCTTCGGATGGACCTTCCGGTCGGAGGGGTAGTCGATCCAGCCGAACCGCAATGAGAGCCGACGAACGACGGGCGTGACCGCGAAGGTCACACCGGCACTCGCCGCGAATACCAGGAGATACGGACGCACGCTGTGAGGCGATGCTACCCCGTGGCGGCGGGCCCTCGACGGCCCGACGGTCGAGGCGTCAGCGCGGGTACGCGGGGAAGCGAGCCACCAGCTCCGCGACGCGTGCGCGGCTCGCGGTCGCCACCTGCTCGTCGCCGGGATGGCGGAGCGCCTCGCCGATGATGCTCGAGACCTCTTTCATCTCGGGCTCATCCATCCCGAGCGTGGCCGGGCCCGGGGTGCCCACCCGGATCCCCGAGGGATCGAGCGGCGGCTGTGGGTCGAACGGGATCCCGTTCTTGTTGATCGCGATCCCGATCTCGTCGCAGACGGCCTCGGCCTGCTTGCCGCCGATCCCGAGAGGTCGCAGGTCGCACAGGGCGAGGTGCGAGTCCGTCCCGCCCGAGACGATCCGAACGCCCTCGTCCGCCAGACCCTGCGCGAGTGCGCGGGACGTTCGGACAACCCGAGCGGCGTAGTCGGCGAACGACGGGCCCATCGCCTCCTTCAGACAGACGGCCTTGGCGGCGATCACGTGTTCGAGCGGTCCGCCCTGCATCATCGGGAAGACCGCCTTGTCGATCGCCTTCGCGTGCTGCTCACGGCTGAGGATGATCGCGCCACGCGGGCCGCGAAGGGTCTTGTGGGTGGTGAAGGTCACGACGTCGGCGAACGGGACCGGGCTGGGGTACGCGCCGCCTGCACACAGCCCGATGAAGTGGGACGCGTCGACCCACAAGATCGCGCCGACCTCGTCGGCGATGCTCCGGAACGAGGCCCAGTCGATCACGCGCGGGTATGCGGTGAAGCCGGCGAGCACGACCTTGGGTCGATGCTCCCTGGCCAGATCTCGGATCCGGTCGTAGTCGAGCTGCTCGGTCTCCGGGTCGACCTCGTAGCCGACGAACGTGAACCATTTGCCCGACACGTTGACGGGTGACCCATGCGTGAGGTGGCCGCCGTGGGCGAGCACCAACCCGAGCACCTTGTCCTCGGACCGCGGCTCGAGGAACGCGCCGAACACCGCAATGTTGGCCTGCGCTCCGGCGTGCGGCTGGACGTTGGCATGGTCGGCGCCGAACAGCTCTTTCGCGCGATCGATGGCGAGTTGCTCGGTGACGTCGACGAACCGGCAGCCGCCGTAGTAGCGGTGACCCGGGTACCCCTCGGCGTACTTGTTGTTCATCGTCGAGGCCTGCGCGGCCAGCACCGCGGGGCTCGCGTAATTCTCCGATGCGATCAGCCGTAGCGTGCTCCGTTCGCGTTGGAGCTCGCCCGCGATCGCATCGGCGACCTCCGGGTCGTTGGCGCGCAGCGCGTTCCAGTCCGCGACGAAGCCGTCGCTCGTGTCAGTGTGGTCGGACATCTCAGCGCTCTCCTCGTTCGATCTCAGCGACCTGTTGCAACCGTCGCTCGTGCCGCCCGCCCTCGAACGGCGTGTCGAGCCACAGCTGGAGGATCTCCTGGGCGAGCTGGACGGCGACGATCCGGCCTCCCATCGCGAGCACGTTCGCGTCGTTGTGCCGGCGGGAGAGCTCCGCGAGGTGCAGGTCGTTGCAGAGCGCCGCGCGAGCGCCGGTCACCTTGTTGGCCGCGAGCTGCTCGCCCTGCCCCGACCCACCGAGCACGATCCCGCGGTCGGCGCGGCCGTCGACGACCGCGCGGGCGGCGGCCGCGCAGAAGTCGGGGTAGTCCACCATCTCCTCCGAATCGGTCCCGACGTCGAGCACCTCGTGCCCCCGCTCGGTCAGATATGCCTTCAGGGCTTCCTTGAGCGGATATCCCGCGTGGTCTGATCCCATCGAGATCCTCACGACTAGGCTCCGGCCGAGCCGGTCGCCGCCCCCTCATGCGAGCGGCCGACGAGCCCGTCGACAAGCCGAGAGCACCAAGCGTCGAGCTCCCCCGCAACTCCCCGGAACGCTTCGAACGGCATCCCGAGGGGATCCGGGATCTCTAGGTCGTGGGGGTTCCCGGTGAACCCTCCGCGTCGAAGCTCCTCCGCCGCCTCAACACCGTTGGACACAGGATCTCGTCCCCGACGTTCGACGGGAGGAAGCGCTTCCACCAGGCGGACGAGTTCTTTCAGCGTGAAGACGCGCGAGCGGACCTCAGGGGCCTCGGAGACCACGGCATCCACGTGCTCGATCGCCATCCCGATGATCACGGTCGCACGAGCAACCTCGTCAGGATCGAGTCGCCGCGCGACATGGCCGGAGATGTCGATCCCGTACTCCCTAGCTGCTCGTATCGAGGCGGGGTCGGCGCTCGAACCTGTCCACCCCATCGTTCCCGCGGAGGTGACCTCGGGCACATCGCGTATCATCCGCGCCTCGAAGGCGGCTCGTAGGAGGCCCTCCGCGATGGGTGACCTACAGACGTTGCCCGTGCACACGACCAGCACCCTCGCCATGGGCTCGCGAGTCTACACCGGGTCCTCGGAACCTCTCGATGTAGCGACGTCTCGCAGCGCATCGGCAACGTTACGCTCCGACACAGCGCCGACGCGCAACACGACCGGCTCGCCGTGCGCGAGGTCGATCACGGTGGAGGCCGAGCCGACGAGCGGTTCCGGAGCACAGAGATACACCTTGACCGCGCCGCCGAACGCCGCCTCGACCGCGCCGCAGGTCGAAGGCGTGGGATCGCCGCTGCGGTTCGCGCTGCTCACCGCTAGCGGGCCCGTGCGCGCCAGCACCGCGAGCGCGAGCGGGTCGTGCGGCATCCGGACGCCGATCGTCTGCGGGTCGCCGCCGAGGTGCCACGCTCGTGCGAGCCCGGCTCGCGGCAGCACGATCGTGAGCGGGCCGGCCCAGAAGCGGAGCGCGAGCGCCTCGGCGCGTTCGTCGAAGCTCGCGATCCGCCTTGCTGCCTCCTTCGAGGGCACGAGGACCGGGAGCTCGAGCTCGCGCGGGCGTCCCTTGGCCCCGAACAGCCGGGCGGTCGCCGCGGGATCGTCGGGCCTCGTCCCGATGCCATAGACCGTGTCCGTCGGTAGGACGACGAGCGATCCCTCGAGCGCCGCCCGCGCGGCGGCCTCGATCGGGTCGAACGCCGGCGTCAAGGCGCCCTGGCGAGGACCACCCGGTCGCGGCCCGCAAGGTCGCGTTCCACCCGCACATCGGCGAACCGCTCCGAGAGCACGCGTACCACCTCGTCGCCCATCCTCGCGTCGATCTCGACCGCGAGGACGCCGCCGTCGCGGAGCCAGCGGACGGCCTGCGCACCTAGCCGCTCGTAGACGTCGATCCCCCCGGCCAGCGCGAACACCGGGTCGGCTCGCACCTCGGCCGGGAGGTCCTCGAGGTCCTCCGCCGGCACGTAGGGCGGGTTGCTCACGACGACGTCCACCCAACCGCGGAGGTCCGGTGGCAGGGGTTCGAGGAGGTCGCCCGGCAGGACGGTCACGGCGAGCCTCAGACGGTGGGCGTTCGCGCCGGCGAGCTCAACGGCCTCGGCGGACAGGTCGGTCGCGAACACCGTCGCGTCCGGGCGCTCGTCCTTGACCGCGAGCGCGATCGCGCCGGTCCCCGTTCCCGCGTCCACGACCACGGGGTCCTCGCGGTCGCCGACCTCCGCGAGGACGTGCTCGACCAGCAGCTCGGTCTCGGGCCGGGGGACGAACACGCCCGGCCGGACCTCCAGCGTGATCCCGCGGAAGGGTTGGTCACCCGTCAGGTGCTGCACCGGCGTGCCGGCGCACCGCTGACAGATCGCGCGCCCGAACATCCGGGCCTCGCGGGTATCCAGGCCCTCCGAGCGCGCGTACAGCCCCGCCCGGTCGGTGCCGAGCACGTGCAGCAGCAAGATCTCGGCCGTCGCGTCGGGGCTCTCGACCCCGTGCCGATCCAGGTAGCCGCTCGCGCGCCGAAGGACCTCGGTGGGTCGCATCCTCAGCGTTCCCGCTCCGCGTCGCCCTCGTCGTCCCCGCGCGCGAGCTGGTCCGCGCGCTCTGCAGCGTTGAGGGCCTCGACGAACGCGTCCAGGTCCCCTTCGAGCACGTCGGGGAGGCGATGGACGGTCAGCTTGACGCGGTGATCGGTGACGCGGTTCTCGGGAAAGTTGTAGGTGCGGATCTTCTCGGCGCGCTCGCCGGTCCCGACCTGCGACCTGCGGGCGGCCGACTCCTTGTCCGCCGCCTGCTGCTGCGCGGCCTGGAGCAGGCGGGCGCGGAGGTACCGCATCGCCTTCTCCCGGTTCTGGAGCTGGGACCGCTCCTCCTGGCTCCCGACCACGATCCCCGTAGGCAGATGCGTGATCCGAACGGCCGAATCGGTGGTGTTCACCGACTGGCCGCCCGGTCCGGACGAGCGGAACACGTCGATCTTCAGGTCCTCTGACCGGACGTCGACCTCGACGTCCTCGGCCGCCGGCAGCACCGCGACCGTCGCGGTCGAGGTGTGGATCCGCCCCGACGACTCGGTCACTGGGACGCGCTGGACACGGTGAACACCCGACTCGTGCTTCAGCCGCGAGTACGCGTCCTTGCCCTTGACCTCGAGCACGACCTCCTTGAACCCGCCCAGGTCCGAAGGCGATGCCGAGAGCACCTCCGTCTTCCACCGCTGACGCTCCGCCTCGTGCTGGTACATCTCGTAGAGCGTCCCGGCCCACAGGGCCGCTTCGTCGCCGCCGGCCCCGGCGCGGATCTCGAGGACCACGTCCTTGCCGTCGTTCGGATCCTTGGGGACCAGGAGCGCCTCGAGGCGGGCACGGAGCCCGGCGGCCCGTACCTCGGCGGTCTCGGCCTCACCCCGCAGGTACGCCGCCATCTCCGGGTCGGTCTCGTCCTTGGCGAGGGTGGTCGCCTCCTCCGCTTGCTGGAGCGCGGCGCGGTACTCGCGGAACGGCGCGACTATCTCGCCGAGCTCGGACAGGTCCTTGCCCAACCGGCGGAGACGGTCGGGGTCCTTCGCGACGTCGGGCGACGCCATCTCGCCCTGGAGGCGGTCGTAACGCTCCTCGATGTCCGCGAGTCGCTCGGAGAGTTCCATGCCTGGATTATCCAGGCCTCCGGCGCGGGCTACGACGTCGCGAGCGCTCGCTCAGGCCTACGGACCGGCTTCGCCCTGGTCGAGGTCCCCCCAGTCCAGGTCGAGCGCGGGGATGTCGAGCTGCATCGCGTCGGTCCCCTCCCACAGCTCGTCGTACGAGGGGTCGAGGATGGTCGACCCGTCATCGTCGGCGACGTCGCCGGCCTCGCCCACCACGATCGCCGGCTCCCGGATGGCGGACGCCTCGGACCCGGTCTCAAGGTCGGCCTCGGCCTCGGTCTCGGCCGCGTCGGCGGCGCTAGCCGACGGCACCGTCCCGTTTGGCCCCGTGTCCTGATCTTGCATCGATCCCTCTAGCTCGTCGGGCTCCAGGCGAAGGTCCTTGATCGAGGCCAAGTCCGGGATCGCGACCTCCACGTCCATGGCGCTCTCGAGATCGCGGGCGACGCCGATCAACCGCTCCTGCATCGCGGCGAGCTGGTCCACGAGCGCGTCGCGTCGGGTGGACAGGCCTGCGATCGTCCGGTCCGCCTGCTCGCGAGCGGCCCGCAAGGCGGTTTCGGCCTGCGAGCGCGCGTCCTCGGCCTTGGCCTGCGCATCGGTCCGGACCCTATCCGCCTCGGCACGCGCGTCGCGCGTCACCAGTTCGGCGTCGCGGTGCGCCTCGGTCTTGATCGTCTCGGCGACCTGGTCGGCTTCGCGGATCACGCTCGCGACCCGCTCCCCGAGCTGCTGGTAGGGATCCCGGCGCGGCTGCGCGGTCGTGCGGAGCGCGCTCTGGGCCTCGGCCTGCGCGTCGCGGAGCAGCACGCGCATGAGCTCGATCTGATCGGCGAGTTGCTCGAGGTACCCCCGCACCTGGTCCGGGTCGTACCCGCGCCTGATCGTCACGAACTCCCGTCGGCGGATCTGCTCCGCGGAAATCAGGACGGGGAGGTCGAGGTTCGTCGTGGACATGGGGAAGCCTCCTCGAACGCTCGGTGGGTCCCGGACGCTACACCCGTGAGCACGCGATGCAAGCATCTCGGGCGAACCGCGATGTGGGGGCTTCGGCGTTCCTACGTGCCCGGCGTCAGCTCCGACTCGCGGCGCAGCACCTCGCTGAACGACGCGATCGCGACCTCGATCTGGTCCCGATCGGGGGGCTTCGTGGTGATCTTCTGCAGCCACAGCCCCGGCACCATCAGCGCGTGGATCACCTTCGAACGCGGGAACCGGGCGCCGAGCCGCAGCAGCTCGAACGCGATCCCCGCGATGATCGGGATCGCGATGATCCGCGACAGGATCCGCCACCACAGGCCGGGGTTGCCGAACAGCGCGAACACGAAGATCGTGATCACCATCACGAGCAGGAGGAAGTTCGTCCCGCAGCGCACGTGCAAGGTCGAGTAGCCGTCGACGCGCTCGGGGACCAGGGGCTCCTCGTGCTCGTAGGCGGCGATCGTCTTGTGCTCGGCGCCGTGGTACTGGAAGACGCGGCGGATGTCCTTGGTCCGGCCGATCAGCAACAGGTAGCCGAGGAACAGCGCCACGCGGAACACGCCCTCGAGCGCGTTCACCAGGATGCTCGAGTCGACGCTCCGCCCAACCCATCGGAACGCGACGGCGGGCAGGACGACGAACAGCCCGATGAAGATCACGGCGGCGATCGCCATCGACAGACCCATCTGGCGCGAGGACAGGCGCTCCTCCTCGGGTACCGACTCCCGCGCCGAAACCGAGAGCGCGCGGAACCCGATCCCCAGGGCCTGCCCGAGCGCGATCACGCCGCGGATGAACGGCTTCGCCAGGATCGGATGCCGCTTGGCCACCGAGTCGATGTCGTGCGACTCGATGTGCAGATCGCCGGCGGGCCTGCGTACGGCGACCGCCCACACGTCGCGGCCACGCATCATCACCCCTTCGACGACGGCCTGGCCGCCGTAGAAGTGGGCCGGTGGGGTGGCTTCGTCGGCCATCGCGGCCGGGTCAGTCCTGGTCGGTCTCGGCGGGCGTGGCCTCGACGGGCGGCGCCTCGTCCGGCTGCTGGGGCAGGGAGATGACGGGCTTGCGCGCCGCCTCTCGCTCCTTGACCGCCGCGGCCTGCTCCGCCTGCTGCTTCGCGTAGCGACGCTGGAACCGCTCGACCCGCCCGCCCGTGTCGACCAGCTTCTGCTTGCCCGTGTAGAACGGATGGCAGTTCGAGCAGATCTCCACGCGCAGCTCGGACCGGGTGCTCCGGGTCGTGAACGTGTTCCCGCAGGAACAGCGCACGGTCGCGACCACGTACTCGGGATGGATGCCCTGCTTCATGTTCGGTGCCTCTCCTTCGTCGTTCCGATGCTCCGACGGCCCCTCGTCCGCCGGGGACACGCGCCCCCAGCTTACGAGGCCGGCGCCTTCGCGATCTCCCGCAGGAACTGCTCGTTGGACTTGGTGGCCCGGATCTTGTCGGTGAGCAGCTCGAGCGCGGCACCCGGCTCGAGTGCATGGAGCACCCGGCGGAGGCGCCAGACCAGCGCGAGCTCCTCGGTCGGCATCAGCAGCTCCTCCTTGCGGGTGCTGCTCGCCTCGACGTTGATCGCGGGGAACAGCCGCTTCTCGGCGAGCTGGCGATCGAGTCGGAGCTCCATGTTGCCGGTGCCCTTGAACTCCTCGAAGATCCCCTCGTCCATCCGCGATCCGGTCTCGACGAGGGCGCTCGCGATGATGGTAACGCTGCCCCCCTCCTCGATGTTCCGAGCCGCCCCGAAGAACCGCCGGGGCGGGTACAGGGCGGTCGAGTCGATCCCGCCCGACAGGATCTTGCCCGAGGCCGGCGCGGCGAGGTTGTACGCGCGCGCGAGCCGGGTGATCGAGTCGAGGATGATCGCGACGTCCTGCCCCATCTCGGCCAGGCGCTTGGCCCGCTCGAGCACGAGCTCGGTCACCTGGATGTGCTGGTCCGGCGGCTTGTCGAAGGTCGAGTAGACGACCTCGGCCGCCTGCACCGTCCGCTGCCAGTCCGTGACCTCCTCGGGACGCTCGTCCACGAGCAGCACCATCACGTGGGTGTCGGGGCTGGATTGGTTGATGCCGCTCGCGATGTTCTTCAGGACGGTCGTCTTCCCGGCCTTCGGCGGCGAGACCACCATGCCGCGCTGCCCCTTCCCGATCGGCGCAACCATGTCCATGATCCGTCCGGTCACGTCGGTCGGGCCCGTCTCCAGGTGGAACCGCTCGTTGGGGAACAGCGGCGTGAGCTTGTCGAAGTTCGGCCGCTGCTTCGCCTCCTCGGGGTCCATGCCGTTGACCGAGTCGATCTGCAGCAGCGCGAAGTACTTCTCGCTGTCCTTGGGCTGCCGCACCTTGCCGGTGACGGTATCGCCCTTGCGCAGCATGAACCGCCGGACCTGCGAGAGCGAGACATAGATGTCCTGCTGCCCCGGCAGGTAGCCGGAGGTCCGCAGGAACCCGTAACCCTCGGGCAGGACGTCGAGCAGCCCGGTCGCCGTCGGGGCGGTGGCGAGTTCCTCCTTCTGCAGCTCGATATCGCGCTGGCGGCGATCCTCGCGCTGGCGACGGCGCTCCTCGCGGGACGGACGCCGGCGGGGGCCGCCCTCGCGGTCCCGCTGCTGCCCGCCCTCCGAACGCCCGCCGTCCGAACGCCCGCCGTCCGAACGCCCGCCATCGGGTCGTCCGCCCTGTCGTTCGCCTTGTCGGTCACCTTGTCGTTCGCCTTCAGGGCGACCGCCGGCGCCGTCGCGATCGTCGCGGCGTTCGACCCGCTCGGACCGCGCCGGACGGGTGTCCGTCGTCGTCGTCGCGTTCGCGCCCTCGCCTGACGAGCCGTTGCCCTCGACCGCGTCCGCGGCCGATGAGCGCTCGGGCGCCTGGAATGCGGGCGGCGCCCCGGCGGCCGTCCCTCCGTTCGTGTGCGCCACGATCGCGTCGACCAGCTCGGCCTTCTTCAATCCTTTGTGCCCTTCGATACCGAGGTCGGTCGCGATCTGATGGAGCTCAGCCGCGACCTTTCCCTCCAGGGCGGTCTTATCCGTGGTGGCCACTCATGCTCCTTTCTCGAGTTCCTGCTTGAGGGCCTTCCAGTCCCCGAGGAACTTCTCCAAACCTGCGTCGGTGAGCGGGTGCTTCACCAGTTGCTTGAACACTGCGAACGGCATCGTCGCGATGTCGGCGCCCGCGAGCGCCGACTCGACGATGTGCATCGGGTGCCGCAGCGAGGCGGCGAGCACCAGCGTGTCGTACCCCTGGATCTCGTAGATGTCGCAGATCTTGCGAAGCGCGTCCATCCCGTCGGACGCGACGTCGTCCAGTCGCCCCAGGAACGGCGAGACGATGTACGCCCCGATCTCGGCGGCCAGGATCGCCTGGGCCGGCGAGAACACGAGCGTGACGTTGATCTTGATCCCCTCGTCGGTCAGGCGCTTGCCGACGCCGAGCCCCTCGGGCGTCATCGGGACCTTCACAACGGCGTTCGGCGCCATCTGCGCCAGGTCCAGACCCTGCTGGTACATCGCCTCGGGCTCGAGCTCCGTCGTCTCGAGGGAGATCGGGCCCTCGACCTCCGTCAGGATCTCCTTCCAGACCCGTTCGGGGTCGTCGGCCTCCTTGGCCACCAACGAGGGGTTGGTGGTCACGCCCCCGAGGACGCCCCAGCGGTTGATCTCGCGGATCTCCTCGATGTTGGCCGTGTCCAGGAACAGCTTCACGTTCTGCCTCCTTCGTTCGCCGCCGGAGCGGGAGCGCGACCGCTCGCGGCGCCCGTCGGGACCCGGGCTGACGCGGTGCGTTCGGTCGCTCGCTCCATGACGAGATCGATGATCGCGGCCAGGGCACGGTCGAAGCTGTAGTTGGCGATCACGGGGACGCC
>Ga0068870_10000077_pt1:0-2500 | contig 31440 bp, 24 predicted proteins | sample KBSMisM62_FD_66599 | JGI IMG/M metagenome (GOLD analysis project Ga0068870, IMG submission 66599) | Miscanthus rhizosphere microbial communities from Kellogg Biological Station, Michigan, USA - KBS Miscanthus M6-2 | ecosystem: Host-associated > Plants > Roots > Rhizosphere > Soil ...
TGCTGGTGGCGAACTCCAGGCTAATAATCTGAAGCGCATGGATACAAGTTATCCTTGGAAGGAAAGACAATTCCGAATCCGCTTTGTCTACGAATAAGGAAGCTATAAGTAATGCAACTAGGAATCTCATGGAGAGTTCGATCCCACCTCTCTCGAACTGAGCTATTTCGAGCATTTCATAAACAGAGCTCGAACAATTCCTTCATGCATGAAGGCAACTCAAAGTAAGAATAGGTACGCTACGACTACTACCAATCGACAGCAGAGGCGTATAACCTTCGCTTCGTCATTATATGATTTCTTTTATAAAAGAAATGTCATGCAAAAACAGATAAGATGAAAGGCACCTTTGATAAAGTACTAGACTATACTAGAGTATGAATCTAGTTTCAATGGCAGGGCCTCTATAGTAAGAGTTTAAAGAATATTGTTATGTCTTTAGGTATATCCGGTGGACCATTGCGAGAAGCAAGGGCGGAATCCTCACCCGGGGGCAGAGGTGACTAGGAATCAATCGGAAAGCGGCTATCAGCTATGACGAAACCAGTGGCTACCTTGAGTACCCCGAAAGATACGAGCAAACCAATTGGAATGTGCTAACCACCTGCATAATCGCGGTTATACCTGGAGAGTCAGTTGCCTACCCAGAGTCCATGCGAAGTCGAATACGGTCCAATCTACCTATGCCTCTACCTTTGGTGGATCGAGTTCCTTACCATCGGTTTAGAGCAGTCGGAAGTATGGTGCCTCTTCGAGCCTTCTCATAACCAGCGAATCATCTTATATGCCTACCAAGCGAGGAACTACTAATGTTTCGAGCAAAATGTGCAAGGTTAGTGTCAGCATATAGAATCATCTGGAAAGCGCCGGTTCGATTCCGGCTCGTGACATGAAGAAGAAGTCCCAAACAGGGATCAGATGAGTTTGCACAGCGTTACTTTGTTGACGGAAAATCAAATTGTTCTTCCGGTTCAATGAAGACTATGCTTACTTTCTTTTCTCTTACCGGTCTGTGTTCTATCATGGACCTGTATTCCGTTCCTCGAATCGATACTTTCTTTGTCGAGGATCTCTGGTACTCCATCGAGTTTAAGTTTCTTCTTCTAATGGCTGTGTCCGTCTAAGGTGGCTATTTGAGCGATTTAAGTATCGCGGTTGTCTTGAGCTCTGGATTGATGGACGGAAACCCGGGGCTGGGTTCAATTTCAACTCGGAGATAGCCGGGTCTATAGTAAGAGCCGCTTTGTGAACAGCATCGGATAACATAGCAAGGGTAGCCGCAATAGAGCAATTATGCCTTAAGCCCAAAACTCTTCCTTCTAGGGATCAGATCAACCTAAAGCACCATCAGTTGTGGATGAATCCACAAAGTCTTTCTACTTAGCTCGTCAAGCGAAGTAGCTATCAACGGCTTTAGCATGACAACTATAACATCAAGCCATGGTAAACTGCCAAAGCTTCTGCTGTAGTGTAGCACCAGGGTTCAGCCTTCTCCTTGCCGAGTTGCATCGCCCGCATCGTGTTCAATTGGAAAGTCTGGCAAAGGCGCTTCCAACTCCTGGTTCAGGGTCTGAGCAAACAAAGATGAATCCTGCGCAATCAGAGCCATAAGATCCCACCCAGAAACTGGAAGAGTCGGGGGCACCTACCGAAGGAGTCTTCCCTCCATCGATTCAATGACAAAATAGCTCTATTGAGAGGGCCTTTGACAACCCTCTGGAATGTGGCTCGCTCCTAGTTTTTCTTCCCCCGCCCGTTCTATCTAGGCTGGTGGCTATACCAGATTTCGTGTCTGATCGAACTTGAAACTAGCCCATTGAGCTTCTTGGATTCCAAACCAGAAAGAAGGATCGCACACAAGAAAATAGAGTTGGAATGAAAGATGGGGTAAAGATAAACTTTATTCTCCTAGCTGCTCTCCATCCAGCAAGTTACTCTCTTTCAAAAGATGACAACTCAAGATTACCAATCAAAACCTACGCTTTTTGTCTGGACCCGACCGATGAAAGGGTAGTGGAATTTCAAAGAGCGATATACGAGGAAATGGAGAGATTAATGATTGGCAGGAATCACCAATCATCAGTTATGGCTGCGGCCGAACGTGTACATGGGGAAAGCAATGATATAGAATTTCTTCGAGGATCAAAAAACCTCCTGGCTAGTTAAGGTACTAGCTGACCCCAGCTAAGGCGCCACCCTCCCTTAGCGGAAAGCGGTCCCTTCTATTGAATAACTAAAACTAAAGGATCAACATTTCACTTTGAAAACAATTCTGATTTGATTTGATCACTCGATCCATGGCACCCAGCATCTTGCACTACACGTAGATCGGAAAAAGACGCTGTTTTCTTTTTCTCATCACTTCAAGGGGCTAGGCTACATGAACCATTGCTACTTTGATTTTGGTCCTAAAAGACCTATTGAATTTGATGATCCATCAAAGAATATAATAGACCACTAGCAAGAGTGTTAAAGACCTACGTCCGAACAAGGAGACAGG
>Ga0068870_10000077_pt1:7500-31440 | contig 31440 bp, 24 predicted proteins | sample KBSMisM62_FD_66599 | JGI IMG/M metagenome (GOLD analysis project Ga0068870, IMG submission 66599) | Miscanthus rhizosphere microbial communities from Kellogg Biological Station, Michigan, USA - KBS Miscanthus M6-2 | ecosystem: Host-associated > Plants > Roots > Rhizosphere > Soil ...
CTGAGGTATGAGACGATAAAGGTAAAGAGAAGGGGCCGTCGTTGGTGCATAACAGATCTTTCCTATCTACGATCTTTCTCGGTGCATAAGCGAGGCTTCGCGGTCGAAGTACCACATAAGCAATAAAGCCAATAGACCTTGAATAGCCTGTACGAAATAACTTATGAAGAGGATTTACTATAGTCTCAAAATCTTGTAAGCAAGTTGGCACAGCGCTTTCAATCAATCTCGCTCATCTGGTCTGCCCGGTCAAATCAGCGATCATGCCCCCCTTATTCTAGCGGAGGAACAGCTTCATCAGATTCATTCCCTTGCTAATCCGCCTTCAAGCCTTGTTCCTTCTTCCGCTTCATCTATCTAAGCCTTTTCCTTGGTCTCTTCTAGATCAAATGACTTTTGAGGAAGCCTACCTTCCCCCCTGCCCTTCTCGGTTTAATTGAATAAGACCGGCCCGAGTAGGACCCAGGATTCATTTTCTGAATGGAGTCTTCCTGGAACCGGGATTGATACCGGGTCAAAGCTTCCGAGCTAACTGGACCAATACCCTAACCCTACCCTTTTTCTGAGAATCATTCCTCCCCCACTCTCTGCCCTTCTAAAAAGAAAATGCATTCCTTCGCACTGTGCTTTACTTTAGCTCTTATAGCACTCTTTTCCTTAATGCCTGTTGGCTCTAGCACTGTGCTCTTTGCTTTTAGTCTCGCTCGGTCCATCCTAAGAGATCGGCATCATACTAAGGACTGTGTCGAGCAAGGTCCGAAGGGATTTGAATTCCACCGATTCCCGGGTAAAAAGGTTAGTGGCAACACCACCATTCGAAAGAATGAGCACCTGTCATGCACGAAAAGAGCAAGCTGGCGGACTTATTTCGCAGAGGACCAAGAACCTAAAATTCCCCTCCTGCTGATCCCGGTACGGAAACAGAAGTTATCCGAACCGAGCACTTCCCGTCGACAGGAGAACCCGAGTGAAACCAGATAAGAGTTCGCTTTCGAAAGACGACAATGGCAAGTCTCAATCAACTGTCATTAGATCAATAGTAAACAGGAGATTGCTTTGCGTATCACGGATCGAGCACACAATAGAATGCTCGAACTACACTCTCCTAGCATCAGGCCTATGGTCCATCCAAGGACAGAGCTGTAATCAGCGCCTTTCTCAGATCTTCAGATAGACAGAATTCGTCGTACACGCTTAGCCATCTCGCCCGAGGGACCCTTCCCCATAGTCCCGGCATTTCTAGTTCCGGCTAACCAAGGCACGAAAGGAAGCACTCTCGATCAAGACCTAAAAGCCTCGAACTGGCATTCGAGATACCCAAAGAAAAGGATGTTTTTTTTTATACAAGAGCTCCTGCCTTTCACTTTCATCGGAACCCAGTCTTGTTCGAGTCAATCTTATTGATGGTTAGAAGCAGAGTTCACGCTTTGCTCTAAACTGAGGTCTAGCCAGTAGATAGTAGAGAGGAGGGCTAAATCCAGGTTAATGTCCCGTCGCTCAATCCATCTATTTTTCTTTCGCGCTAGTGAACTTTGGCAGTTGGAGGAGGGAAAGGAGAATACTTTTCTTACGCAAATAGAAAGTGCGAACAAAGTAGTCAACTTACTGAATCACCAGTGCTCTCATCTTTGTCTTTTGAAGTGTTATCATCTTTTTTCTTAAAAAATAAGGAATGAATGGAGTTAGGAGAAAGGGTTGAGCTAGAAAGGCGGGAAACTGTTTATGAATATAAGAAGCATCTTCCCAAGTTGCATCCTCTGGTGCTGCATTGGACCATTGAATCAAGACCTGAACTTGAGCATGGTTGCCACATCCTAAGTGAAATCAAACTTCGTAGAGAGAGATCATTTAGATCGTTTAGAATTTGCTTTTCCTTGAGCACCGACCAGAGGGAGAAGAGCGAGTGATCCCTCGATAGGGAGCACGAGCGATGCAACCAACGGGAGGACAAGACAAGCCCTTCCGAAAAGCTCGTTTGCCTTTCATCTGAGCGAAGTGATTCCTCAAGGTCAGGTTAAACAAGTGAATCATCGGTTGCAAGCACGAGAGCAAGCGATCGAAAAGGAGGAGATTGTTGGATAACCAGATGTCGAAGCCAGCTTGAGATGAACATTAGGAAAGAAAAACAGTGATTCAACGTTATGAGTACCCTCCCTTAATAAATAAATAGAATAGGGGCCAAACAATTTCCTTCAATTTGAGTAGAGTGCGTTGGCTGGAAAGTAGTAAAGTCGAAGTGAACCTCTATTTCGTAAAGGAGAGATAACCCCGAACTCGAGCTACTTCATTCTCTAATAGGCTTGTTGTACCCGGTCTTGCTATTGACTCCCTAGCCAGCTCAGAAGGAATGCCTAACTCTGTTGGGACAGATTGGACAGTTGGAGCAGCCGATAAACCAGCCACAGCAGAAACAGAATGACTAGTTTCAACAAGGCGAGCAGGAGAAGCTACTCTCTTTTTAGTCGCATCCGTGGAAGGAAAGGATTTTGATATCGCATATCGAACCGGTGAAGCAAATGACTTTCTCGAGTGAAACGAATAGGTCTGGTGCTTCCGAGCCAGCAAGGGGACTAGTTTCAACAAGGCGAGCAACCCCTGCTATATGTATGTATCCAGGACTATGATGTATCCAGCTCAGTTGGAAAGCACTAGTTTACTTCCTCGCTACCGACCCAGGTACATTCTTCTTTGGACATGCCCGACCCTAGCTTATTGGACAGTTGCAACGAAACGAGTAGGTGTATCGACCAGGACTAGTAGTTTTACTAGGTGTTCTAATCTAAGGGGTAGAATGACTAGTAGTTACAGCCGTGGAAAGATATATAATTCATTTCGGCTCCGGGCTGGCTAGTGTAACGAAAAGATATAGCTCAGTTGTCTTGGACAGCTTCGAACGAGCAAACAAGATATATATATACTATTGAGGCTTCTGGCCAGCTCAATCCGGTGCTTGTTGGTTAGTTGGAACAACTAGTAGGAAAGCTACTTCTACTTGGACAGCTCATCAGCCCTATATTCCCTTGTTCCAGCAAGCAAACAAATAGAATAGTTGGAACGAATAGACAAGTAGGACAGTGCTACCAGCTAGTTAACTCAGTTCATTCTTTACTTTCGGCTTGTAGCTTTGCTACGCAACCTCGCATTCGAAATTAGTACTTACTTGGACAGCAGGTAAAGCAGGGACAGTAGTATATGGTAGTCAGCTTTGAATTGTTCTCTGTGTAGAATGCCTATTGGTTTTTCACGAAACAGTACTATATGTGGACAGTACATAGGTATCAAGAAAGAGGGCTAGCTCTGTTTGAATAGTTACCAGCCAAGAAAAGACTACTCAAAAATCTGCTACTTCGTTTCCAAGCAAGCAAAGCGCCGCTACTTATTTCTTTCACTTCAATTCTATTGAATTCTTTTTTTCATTAATAGTTTGGAAGTCAATTCAGAAAAGCAAGCAAAGCGCCGCTACATAATCAGCTACTTCTAGGTGGTAGCTGTGGGTCAACGATCTATTCTTGTTGGTTTGGATGGAGAGCGGCTTGATGTCATGGAGAAGGGCCTAACTAAGGGCTAAACTAAACCTAGAACCTCCTATATATAGTTTTGGATGGGTATAGCAATGCGGCTTTGTTTCACAAGCTTGTTAGCACCGTGCAATTTGCTGAGAGGAATGAAGTACATGTGAATGCAGCTTTTGACAATGCGGATCGAGAAACGAACTTTCTCAGACTGAAGGCGATACGGTAAGTAAGTAAGTATAGGATGGTCTATGTCTTTCAACCAAACGACGAAGGATGGTAGGTAGGCAATCAGGTGGTTCTTTGAAAGGAACTAATCTGAGAGTCTATCCGAAAAAAAAGAAATAAGTAACCAAGGCTTTCATTAACACCTAATTCTTCTTCCGCATTGTGAAGCAGTTTAGTATTTATAGGCAGGCGCAGGATAAGGCTCAACAGAGCAGAGACACAAGAATACCTATATAGAGACATGAGAAATAATAAGCCAAGGAGATCTTTACAAAACGAGAATTCCGCATCCGGTGAAAGCTGAAGTCACATAGGGAAGGGAGTTTCTGCAGATGGAGAAAAGGGAGATATCACACTGTGTGTGATAGGTTATTAGCTGGAGGATTGAGATTGGTATATGGCATTCAGATAGTCATATGCCACTGAAAGCATGGAAAGACTAGGTGAACGGGCTCACCAGGCAGGGAAAGCTAGATATAGCCTCTCTTCCTCCACTTGTTTTACGGATTCACATACTGGTTGGTATGTTCATCAAGTTCTCGATTACTACTTACGGTGCCCACTGACTCCCTTTAATGGTACGCAGTCCCTGCCAATTTATCGAAAGAAAGTGCTATCCACTGAGGAGCAAGGAAGGTGCCCTAAGCTAGGAAGCCGTGATTGGTAGGATCTTTCCTTAGAAGGAAATTCGCAACGCTCTAAATTTCTCTATTTTGATTCGCCATAGCCGCTTAGGGATAGCGCCGTTACTGTACCTGCTTTCGCTATTGCTGTTCCGCTTTGCCGTTATCCGTCCCTGGCCTTAGCATAATAGGAGGGTGCCTTTTTAGCGCAAGACGATGAAATAACAACCTAAGCTTTTCGGCATTAGCAAATTGATAAATCGAATAGATCCCCGGCCGTTGGATAGGAGCACTGCCGTTACCGTGCTTAGAATTGATGAAATTAGATTTATTACTAAACCCAGGATATTCCTATTCGTAGGTGGTATACAATTACCCCTATCCCTATTGTTTTGATACATGGCGTATTGGCTTTGCCGTAGAGCTAGCTAAAGATCCATCTTTCCTGGATTAGTGATTACTTCAATCCATACCCCTATGGAATAACAAAAAGCAAGGGCAGAGGTGACTAGGAATCAATCGGAAAGCGGCTATCAGCTATGACGAAACCATACAATAATTCGTAGGAACCCACACCGGATAGAGGGCCGTCCCTTCCTCTTAAGAGGTGTAATTATGTTTGGGGATGACATTAGATAATCCGAATCGTAGTCCTCGTGGGAATGGTCGCAAAATGCGAAGGAGGACGCCTTGTCGAAGCTGGGGATCTAGATAGGTACCGATCTCGGTGGGGATGACCCTATTGAATCTATTGAATTTGTTTCATTCCTTTCATGCGCAGATGAACCTTGTCTGCTTTGGAAGTACCTTTGCCCTGGAGTGGAGGATTGTCCCGTGCGCTAATCCTCTTATTAGTATTAAAGTGGAGATGACATTATCACAATCCTAATGTGCTTTGGCGAACAACTTCTTCCCAATGCGTAGGAATCGTATCTCCTTAGGTTCTTTGCTTTCATTTGATTTTGATGAAAGAAAAGAAATCAATGGCCTTTGCCGAGGAACTACAGCATATGAACAGCTAGGGATCGGAATACTACAACCGTACCGGCTATCCCGGGCAGGTGATAGGAACAGTCTAAGGGGCTAGGTTTGAATCGTTAGTACTAGTAGGAATCGCATCGCTATTCCTTCTCTGCTTTGCCGAGGCCGTATGTATCGTACCGAAGTAGGTATTGAATTTCTCAAGGAAGCGGATAGGTTTTAGTTGCAAAAAGAAGGAGCCCTCCCCGCGGAGGAAGCTTATAGTCGGTCAACTATTGCGAACCCCCTCTGGGCGTAAATATCCGGTTAGCGGACGTCGGATAGCGCAGGAGGAAAGGATTCTTTTAGGATTCGGTAGGTTATCAAATTGTTGGATTAGAAGGAAGTAGTGCAATCAGAAAACGTAACGAATTGGATAAGATCGGAAGAAAGGCCCTATTGTTAATGAGAATAGTAATTCACTATCGCTACTGCTCTACTTTGACACAGGATCACATCACTGCCCTTCCAGTGAGTTCGGAATGTTTGTCCTAAGCATTCTATACTTTTCTAGATGACTTGAACTTGTTTCAGAAGTGGGGCCTAAGCAAGAAGAAAATAACAATTGAGAAACTACTTTCGAAAAGACAATAGCCAACAACATAGATTTGCCACGGACAAGGATCTTGCTACCTTATTGTGAATTCCTTTTTTATTCAATTGTGTACTCGTTCCTGTTGTTGTGCCATTAGTGACTTGAGTGTGTGAAAGAGAGCACGATGCCGACCAAGTCACAAAATAGGTTCTCCCGATTTCAAAGTAATTTGTTGATTTATTTCTTCCTTTTCTACACACAGAGGAAGAGGGCACTAGTTTCGAAGAAAATAAAAACAGGTTAACTCCACCCCTTTTAACCTTTCAAAAAAGATTCACTAATCTAAAGAAAAACAAAAAAGGAATTCCATTGAATTGTATTTTTATTGATCAATTAGAATTGCCTTCTAGAACGTATAATTGTCTCAAAACAATATACATACACTATTGGACCTTTTGAGTAAGACTGAAGAAGATCTTATGCGAATTAATAGTTTTCGTATGGAAGATGGAAAACTGATATGGGACACTCTAGAGAAGCATCTCCCAATTGATTTACCTAAGAACAAGTTCTCGCTTTAAATCATTGCAATTTTTTCCTCTTCTTCTTTTTTGAGTTAGAATAAAAAGAAAAAAGAAAGCAATTTTGCATCTTTGGCACAATCTATATTTTCGCGAAATGGATCATAATAAAATAGATTTTAGGTATCTAGGGAAGATTCACTTGGAAGTAACTATTTCCTAGATACCCATGCAGGGGACTTCGCGGTGGAATGAATCAACTCGAAAAATCCCTAAACTAAAAAAGACCTAAAGTTAAGGATTTATCAATGGGTAATGTTGCTCCAATACCTAACCAAAGAGCTACTGCAGTACCGATTAAAAAAACGGTCGTAGCTACTGGGCGACGAAATGGATTTTGGAATTTATTGACATTCTCTAGAAAGGGTACTGCGCCCGTTGGCACAGAAACCATTAAGAGAACGCCCAATAACTTATTGGGTACTGTACGGAGTATTTTAAATACGGGAAAGAAGTACCACTCGGGTAATATTTCCAAAGGAGTTGCAAACGGATCCGCCGGTTCACCAATCATTGACGGCTCTAGAACCGCTAAACCTACATTACACGCAATAGTACCTAGAATTACTACTGGAAAAATGTATAAAAGATCGTTGGGCCACGCGGGTTCCCCATAATAATTATGTCCCATCCCTTTAGCTAATTTTGCTCTTAATACAGGATCATTTAAGTCAGGTTTCTTTGTTATTGGGATAGGTGAATTCTTTAGGATCCATCCCCCAAAGGAACCGGACATGAGAATTTTTCATCATCCGGCTCGAGCAAGAATGAAAGAAATAAGACCGTGGAGGATCCACAATAGAATAGGGTATATAATGACTCAATGACTCAAGGTAAGAAAAGCTTTATCAAATTATCTTTTCCGAAGTTGCGCCTATAACTACTCATTGAAAAGAATCCTATTCTTATGCTTAAATGCTCAATATCCAAGTGGGCTTACAAATTTGATCATGATCAATTGCTTTGTGGATTGTCTCTTGATTAGTTGGTGTTTATCCCCTCGATATCGCAAGTTTCTTATGTCCAAACAAAGTATTTACTTGTTACTAATAAAAAATCAAAAAGTTTAGCCTGCGTTCTTCCTTAGATCCCTTCTTTTACTCCGATAGTATTGCGGATCAAAATCGATGCAAAGAAAATGAATGCATTTCCATACTATAATAAAAAGTAAGTGTAATAAAAATAGAATTGGATCATATCACATGACTTATTCCATTTATACTTTATAGGATCTTACGGAGCCTGTTCATGGATGACATGGTTGGGGTATGATCATAGAAAATATTCTCCTCGAGTGAACCAGCCTATCCTTCCTAGATAGGGGACTTACGTGTTGATTGGATGCGGAGACACCTTTGGTCGTGAATTCTAATGTGGCAGATCCAATTCTCTATCTGCATGGCCAAATCAATAATTCAAGTCACACACTCCCATAATCCGCCTTATTTTCTTTCGTAAAATTCACTTCAACTATTTGTATAAAAATACTTCGAAGTTGAAGAGAAGTATCCAAATGACATGTCTTATTTTACAATAACCCATGTTTGTAGCAATGAAATACCACAACCTACCCGATATGATATATGAGAATTAGAATTCTCTATGATATGCCTTCCCTATAAAGGACCCGAAATACCTTGCTTACGTATCATTGGAAAGTGCATTAACATAAATACGGCAGTAAGCAGAGGTAGTACAAAGGTATGTAAACTATAAAAACGAGTCAAAGTGGATTGGCCCACACTAGCACTTCCACGTAATAATTCCACTAAAGGGGACCCTATTACCGGAATAGCTTCGGGTACACCTGTAACAATTTTGACTGCCCAATAACCAATTTGATCCCAAGGCAAAGAATAACCAGTTACACCAAATGATGCAGTCAATACAGCCAAAACCACGCCTGTGACCCAACACGGGGTTTTAAAAATCCACCTGTGAGATACACACGAAATACGTGCAGGATCATCATTAGAACCATCATACTTGCTGACCATCGATGAACCGATCGGATTAACCAACCAAAGTTGGCCTCCGTCATTATATATTGAACGGAGGAAAAAGCCTCTGTAACGGTGGGTCGGTAGTAAAAAGTCATAGCAAAACCGGTAGCGACTTGTACTAGAAAACAAGTAAGTGTAATTCCCCCTAAACAATAAAATATGTTGACATGAGGAGGAACATATTTACTAGTTATATCATCTGCAATTGCCTGAATCTCAAGACGTTCTTCAAACCAATCATATACTTTATTGAGATAGGTAACTAGCCCGACTCCCCCTCCGAGAACCGTATATGAAAATTTCATCTCGTACGGCTCAAGCAAAAATACACAAATTTTCAACGGATATTAGAAAAAAAGGTTCAAAACTCCATCAGCCACGGTATTGGATCGATTTGCCTTGAAGATATGAAATAAGAAAAATCCAGAATTTCTTCTTTGTGATAATAATGCCAAAAAATCTCAAGTTGGCTCATCTGTCTTTCTTTCCCTTATGTTGATCATTAGAGGCCTCTTGACTTTTCTCTTCCCTATTTTTTATTTATTTTATTTTTTGACTAGTCAAAAAATAAAATAAAAATTTCTAGTGGTTTTCTGATAGAAATTATCTTGTTGCGATCCTATGAATCAGTTCAATTAAAACCTTAGATTCATACTAGAGCCACGATGATTGAGTCTCAAGATAAACAAAAGGCAAGGGTTCTTCGAATAAGAACCGCTTGATGATCATTTATTGAAAGAGAAAAGAGTTCTCTTTTGGGCAAACAAAATTGGAAGGAAGAAAATTTCTTTTTTTATTAAGAACTACTTGAATTTTTTTTTAAGTCTGGTTGCGAGGTCTAAATAGTGAGTATGAATCATAGTTCCTTTTTTTTGATCCACTCTATGTATTTCGTGTTCCAGATACTAGAATAAATAATATCCGACGAATTAGAATCATCTTGATAGAGATAACAGGCCCTTTCTATGTATTATCAATAGGATCAATTCTAACAAGTCACACACTCATATTCCAGAGATACCAAAACAAAAAAATCCACGGTCGAACTACCAGAATGTCTAGAAATGTGGAGCTTAAAGTAGAAAGGCTTTTTTTGGATGGAAAAACTATGAAGTCATAGTTTTAGTTAATAGAAACCTAATTCGTTAAAATTCCGTCCAGTAAAACAGAAGAATTATAAATTTCTAAAATTATAGATAGGAATATCGCGAATAAAGCCATTGCGACCCCCATAAAAGGAGTAGTCCCCCAACCCGGAGCAACTTTCCCATATTCCGAATTCAAGGGTTTCAATAAACTACCTGCGCCAGTCCGTTTTGGCTTAGGTCTAGAACTATCTTCAACGGTTTGTGTAGCCATAAATTCTATTTAATCATTGGTGTTGACTTTGTATACTATTCCGTTGTAGTTGTAAATACACGATCTTTTCATAGATCCATTGTAATCTTGAAATTCTATAAAAATGGAAACAGCAACTTTAGTCGCCATCTCCATATCTGGTTTACTTGTAAGCTTTACTGGGTATGCCTTATATACCGCGTTTGGGCAACCCTCTCAACAATTAAGAGATCCATTCGAAGAACACGGGGACTAATTGAAGTAAGAAGTCTCCCCTCCGGGGGACTTCTTACTTCAATTAAATTATTTCTTTCCTTCAATTAAAATTTCATTTCTTAGTCGGAACCTTAGGTGGTTCTCGGAAGAAGATAGCGAAAAAAATTATCCCTAAAGTCGAAACTAAAAGGAACGTATAAACCAATGCTTCCATAGATTCGATCCTGGTTTATTTACAATTATAACTTCCACACCTATTCACTTATCATTTGGGATCATTTCCCATATAAAAAAAGAAAAAGAGTCAAAGAAAGGACAGGAGATGTTCCTCATGTCAAATCAAACAAAAAAGAGAGGTGAAAGATACCATAGCAATGTGGTATCAGGCTGCCTGTCTCCTTGTAGTTGGATCTCCAACTTTTTGGAATGTTCCAAATTCCACTTGAGCATCCAAGTCTGGATCAATACCAGCAAAAACATCTCGGAACAAGGTTCGAGCGCCATGCCAAATGTGTCCGAAAAAGAAGAGCAAAGCAAAGGTAGCATGACCAAAAGTGAACCAACCCCTTGGACTGCTGCGAAAAACACCATCTGATTTCAAAGTAGCTCGATCTAATTCAAAAATTTCCCCTAATTGAGCACGCCGCGCATATTTTTTTACAGTAGCAGGATCAGAATAACTTACTCCATTAAGTTCGCCACCATAGAACTCCACCGTTACGCCTACTTGTTCAACACTATATTTGGATTCTGCTCTTCTAAAAGGAACGTCCGCTCTCACAATTCCCTCTTCATCTACCAAAACTACCGGAAATGTTTCAAAAAAAGTAGGCATACGACGTACAAAAAGCTCGCGTCCTTCTTTATCTCTAAAGACGGGATGTCCTAACCATCCAACAGCTATGCCATCCCCATTGTCCATTGAGCCTGCTCTGAATAATCCCCCCTTTGCCGGATTATTACCAATATAATCATAAAAGGCTAATTTTTCGGGAATTTTAGACCAAGCTTCTGATAAACTAAGATTTTCGGCTAACCCATCGCTAACTCTTCGATATATTTCTTGCTGAAAGTATCCCTGATCCCACTGATAACGAGTAGGCCCAAATAATTCGATTGGGGTAGTTGCTGATCCATACCACATAGTTCCGGCAACTACGAAAGCAGCAAAAAAAACAGCAGCGATACTACTGGAAAGTACAGTTTCAATATTGCCCATACGTAACCCTTTGTATAGACGTTGAGGCGGACGGACACTTAGATGGAATAGGCCCGCTAATATGCCCAAAGTACCCGCAGCAATATGATGCGAAGCTATTCCTCCCGGAACGAAAGGATCAAAACCTTCTGCACCCCACGCAGGATTTACAGCTTGTACTTTTCCAGTTAGTCCGTAAGGATCGGACACCCATATCCCAGGGCCATATAAACCCGTTACATGAAATGCACCAAAGCCAAAACAAGCCACCCCTGCAAGAAATAAATGAATTCCAAAGATCTTGGGCAAATCCAAAGAAGGTTTTCCCGTCCGCTCATCACAGAATATTTCTAGGTCCCAATATACCCAATGCCAGATAGCTGCCAAGAAACACAAGCCAGAAAACACAATATGCGCACCTGCCACACCTTCATAACTCCAAATACCCGGATTCGTTACAGTTCCGCCTGAAATACTCCAACCACCCCACGAATTCGTTATTCCTAAACGAGTCATGAAGGGGATGACGAACATACCTTGTCTCCACATTGGATCCAGAACAGGATCAGAGGGATCAAAAACCGCTAATTCGTATAAAGCCATCGAGCCAGCCCAACCAGAAACTAGAGCTGTGTGCATTATATGCACCGAAAGCAATCGACCCGGATCATTCAATACGACAGTATGAACACGATACCAAGGCAAACCCATGGAAATACCCCTTTAGCAAAGAAAAATAGACACGATGTCGCTTTATTTTATCGCATTGGAAAAGACTGTCCATACATATTCTATGTACCTAACCCTTCTAGGGGATTCTATGTCAGAAAGCGTGAATATTTATTTCATTCCATTAAAAATAACAAGCCAATTCTGTTTGTAAGAAGAAAGAGAAGCAGATCTATTCTATACTCGATAAGTGCCAATATGCAATGGGTAGCTTGGGCTATTTTTAAAAACGAAGAATAGATCCTTCATCCCTCTTTGTTTATCATTCGAATCACGGATTCCTTTTTCTTTATTCAATCTGTCTTACCTTCCTTATATGTAGAATCTTTCAATCTATGTATTATTTCAATCTATGTATTAATAGAATCTATAGTATTCTTATAGAATAAGAAAAAAATGAAGATAATAAACTGCGGATTCTTTCTTTCTCTTCCATTCTTACGTTTCCATATTAAAGTGTAGTTTTTTTACTTAAATTTAATAATATTAATCTAATATGCCCATTGGTGTTCCAAAAGTACCTTACCGGATTCCCGGAGATGAAGAAGCGACTTGGGTTGACTTATACAATGTTATGTATCGAGAAAGGACACTTTTTTTAGGTCAAGAGATTCGTTGCGAGATCACGAATCATATTACAGGTCTGATGGTATATCTCAGTATAGAAGATGGAAATAGCGATATTTTTTTGTTTATAAACTCCCCTGGCGGGTGGCTAATCTCAGGAATGGCGATTTTTGATACGATGCAAACGGTGACACCTGATATATATACAATATGCCTCGGAATAGCCGCGTCCATGGCCTCCTTCATTCTGCTTGGAGGAGAACCCACCAAGCGTATAGCATTCCCTCACGCTAGGATTATGCTTCACCAACCTGCTAGTGCTTATTATCGGGCAAGGACACCAGAATTTTTACTAGAAGTGGAAGAGTTACACAAAGTTCGCGAAATGATCACAAGGGTTTATGCACTAAGAACAGGCAAGCCTTTTTGGGTTGTATCCGAAGACATGGAAAGGGATGTTTTTATGTCAGCAGACGAAGCCAAAGCTTATGGACTTGTCGATATTGTAGGGGATGAAATGATTGACGAGCACTGCGATACTGATCCAGTGTGGTTTCCAGAAATGTTTAAGGATTGGTAGTGGGTGGATTCCTTGTAAATTTATTTCAAACCTAAATTCGGGTTTTATGCTATAGAAAATAGAAATACTTCATGATGATGAATCATCAGGTTAAGATCGATCTAAACCAATCCATTTTATATATACATACGACATGCCAACGGTTAAACAACTTATTAGAAATGCAAGACAGCCAATACGAAATGCTAGAAAATCGGCCGCGCTTAAGGGATGTCCTCAGCGTCGAGGAACATGTGCTAGGGTGTATGTGCGACTCGTTCAGATCATGAGTTCAAACAAATAATAAAATTTTTGAAGTATCCATGATCGGTACCAATGAATAGGATAGAGAAGCTCTATCCTAGATTTCTATGGTATATGGAATTTATGGTTTCCTTTGGTGCAAATCCAATCATCTAGATTGGAAGAAGCAATTCCCCCATTGGTAACAAATGGTTATCCATTAAGCGGAGGAAATAGTAATAAAAAGAAAAAGGCTTATGCTCCTTTATCTTAAAAGAACGGACTAAAGGGTCAGCTACTTAGCCAACTTTCATAATTAAATACCGTCACTGTATGAATAACTCTTATTGTGAAAAGAGTTATTCACTCTATAATGGATAGGTAGAGCCAAAGAATGTGAACTATACAAGTTCACAATACCTTTTGATGAAATGAAAGAAAGGGCTCCGGTGTATAGAGAGGGCCTCGCCGTTTAAAAGGGAACCATAAAAACGATGGAACCCACTGTTTTTTTAGTATCGTTAGAATTTGTTATTTCTATGCGAAATAACTGAATAGAATAAAAAATCGTGGTTGGGAAGGTTATAGTAGCAAAAGCCATTGGAATTAATATTTTATATATCGGAATAATCCGTTTAGTTATTAATGGGAAAAAAGAGGGTTAAAAGAAGAGAAATCATTAGTTATTCATTAAGGTTAATTTGATTCAATGACCAGAGTTCCGCGAGGATATATAGCTCGGAGACGACGAACAAAAATGCGTTCATTTGCCTCAAACTTTAGAGGGGCTCATTTAAGACTTAATCGAATGATTACTCAACAAGTAAGAAGAGCTTTTGTTTCTTCTCATCGAGATAGAGGCAGGCAAAAGAGGGATTTTCGTCGTTTGTGGATCACTCGGATAAACGCAGCAACACGGGTATATAACGTATTCAATAGTTATAGTAAATTAATACACAATCTGTCCAAGAAGGAATTGATTCTTAATCGTAAAATGCTTGCACAAGTAGCTGTATCAAATCCAAATAATCTTTACACGATTTCCAATAAAATAAGGACTATCAATTAAAGGATAAAAAAGTAATATACAGGAATAATTAAAACCGAATTCCCGGAGAGGGAACTCCGGGAAGATACAATAAATTAAGATTAAGTGGTAGGAATCAACGAGCATGTTGCAATAAATAAAAAAACTATTTCTTTTTTCCCATTTTTCTTTCTTATAACAAACACAAGAATCAAAATTGGATTACTTTCTTTATATATGAGTCTGAGCCTTTCGAATAAAACATCAACAATCGGAACTTAAGTTTCGATTGTTGTTTCTTAAATTCTGGTTGGAGTTTCTTAAGTTTCGATTGGAATTGAACTTTTGTGTTAATTGAGGAATATGTCTATTTTTTCTGTGTCTAGGACCAGTAATTATTGAAATTGCCTGGGCTTGAAATTGCTTCTCATTCTCATAGTTACGAAATGGTAAGAAAGATAAAATACGAGCTTGTTTTATAGCAAGAGTAATTAATCGTTGTTGTTTCAAGGTTAATCTATTTATTCGTCTGGATAATATTTTTCCTTGTTCACTAATAAATCGATTAATTAAACTCATGTTTCTATAATCAATTCGATCCCCCGGGCCTATTCGAGAACGCCTACGAAAAGGTTGTTTGGATTTACGAAAAGGTTGTTTGAATTTACGAAAAGGTTGCTTAGATTTATGAAAAGGTTGTTTGGATTTACGAAAGGGTTGCTTAGATTTACGAAAAGGTTGTTTAGATATATACATGATTTATTCCTTATTTAAAAATTTGAAAAAAAAAAAAAGATTTCTTTATTTTATTAATTTTTTATCCAGAACCAGAAGAAGTAGTCTTTCTTTGGTCCATATATTATTTGATTAATATACTATATAAAAATATATAAAATCCAAATATATAAAAATAAAAACCCTCTATACATATGAAATAATATCTACCTAAAATCAGATTAGTTGATTTGTATTTTGTATTCTATCTATGTTCTATATATTTAATAAGAAGTTCTTACTCTTTCTGTTCTTTGGAAAAATCGAACACACGATGCTCCTATTTCTTTATTTCATTATGAGTGGTATGCTTTCGACAATAACGACAAAATTTTCTTAATTCTAATTGTCCGGGCGTATTGTGGCGATTCTTTTGAGTACTATATCTAGAAATCCCCGTCGATTCCTTATTGGTACCCTTTCGAACACAACTAATACATTCCAAAATAACTCGGATTCTAACATCTTTGCCCTTGGCCATGAACCTCCTTTCCTTTTTGGATCGACTTAACTTAATTCTTATACCTATTCTTTTATTCTTCTATTTTGGATCCCAAGAAAAGAAGAAGAATAAAATCCATAGAAGTTCCTAACTAAAAATGTGATTTCTAAAGATTTTGTTGTAATTCTTCGAATTCTCGAACAAATCCAATCCAATAGAATAAAAAAAAAATGGAAATTCGTAAATCATAAATTAAGTAATAAAACATAGAGAAATAATTAAAGAATACAATCCTTATCCATCTTTTCTTTCTTTTTGCTTCATATACTAAAAAAGAATTCAAAAAGGGAAAATTTTCGTCATGTCACGAAGAATTCTATCTCTTGCATAGGAATAACTAGAATTAAAAAAAAGGGAATGACAAAGCATCTGGGAATAAACGATTGATTTCTATCAATAAACCTGCTAAAGCCCCAAACCATAGAGTACTTAGCACGGGTGCTACAGAGAGATATGTTTTTATATCCCGCATTGAAAATCCTCCTTCGGTATTGGAATACATATATGATCAGATACTCTTGCCCAAGATCCTTTGTATTTCTTTTGTTTAGGCGAAATTCCTAACTAAAAAAACAAAATAAATATTCTATATATATAGAATGAACCGTATAGACGAGATTTTCCTATCCCTAAAAAAGATGACCCCTTCTTCCTATACATTACTAAGGAATAGTAGTCTTTCTTTTATAGGTGAAATTTGACTGGATTTTAGTTTATACCCTTCCTTGATTATATGAGACCAAAAACAAGAAATGACAAGAAAGTTCTATATGGATAAAGAAATAGAAGAAAATTACGATGTGGAAAACAAGAAAGGAATTGTGTACAATGGCATTGTACAACAATTTGGAAAAGGGATGTAGCGCAGCTTGGTAGCGCGTTTGTTTTGGGTACAAAATGTCACAGGTTCAAATCCTGTCATCCCTACCTATTAATTATCTCTTCTTTATGGGCAGTAGTGGGGAGATCAATTAAAGTAAAGTGGGTATAACTTGAATTTGTGGATACTATACGGACGTGAGACACGTTAGGAATAGAAAAGGATTTTCTTTTTTTTGTTTTGAAAGCGCTCTTAGTTCAGTTTGGTAGAACGCGGGTCTCCAAAACCCGATGTCGTAGGTTCAAATCCTACAGAGCGTGATTCCATATATCTTATGTCGAAACTAAAATAACTTAAAAAAAACAAAGTAGAATTGCAACTCCAATTTGACCTCCTCCAGACCAGAGAGGAGGTCAATCAAAAAAGAAATATTACTCAATCAAAGATCCAACTGATCCCCACGCCTGTATTGCAAATACGCAGTCACGAATAATCCCGCTAAAGTAATAGGAATTAGGCCTAAGACGATTCCAAATAGAAAAACTTCAATCATTTCGATTTGTTCGAGGGGATAAAAAAAGAGGTACGATCTATCTCTAAATAATAGTCTAAACTACCCACGAATCTCAATGACCAAGAAAAGAATTGGTAATTAGTGTGGAAAAGAGTCTAGAGTACCAGGAATCCAAAAGAAAGATTCTTCTATTCATTCAATTCATTTCAAATAAGACGTATCTTGTTCAAGCCAATAAATAGAGCTGGGGTTATAGTTAAAGCAGCCAGTAGAAAACCGAAATAACTAGTTATAGTAAGCATGAAGGGGTTAAATTCCATTTTTTTTTACTACACTACATAATGTTGGTAAAGCACTTACCTAAGTTTAAGTTCAAGATAGAGTGAGATACAGAAGTGTAAAAAAAAAGAGAAAATCGATTCATCAGACGTAACATGAGTCCCTAATTCCGAATCAAGAGATTTGTTGTGGAATCTGTCAGTTAAGTAAACTAATAATATTAAGAACTAGATCATCTAACGCCATTGAAAAATGAAATTGGATTTTCGGGGGAATTTTTGAATAAAAGATAAATAAAGAATTTCATTTGAAAAAAGAAATTCTTTCTATTTCGGATTATTTCTTTTTTAATAGGATGGATTTCATCCTCTTTTTGGAGCAAACGGTCGAATATTCCCCTATTCCTTCTTATTTTAACTCATTGTATTCCATATGGAATAAGAGGAGAAGAAAAGCATTCCACGACCCCCGAGGGGCCCCCTCAAAAAGGGAACTATTCCTTGAATTTACTTTTTTTTTATTTATTTTTATTCGTTTTTTGAACCCCAACAAAAGTTGATTCGAAGTTACTTCAATTATCTTTTTCTTTTAAGTTCTTCTTGTAAAGTTCCATGCTTGCTGTTTGGTCAAGAAAGTTAGACCTAATCCAACAAACAAGACAAGGATTGATTACGAATCTTGATTCTTCAAAGAATGTATTCCGTTTCTTTCATAACGGATTATCCACTATTCGATTTTCTATTTATTAGATATTATTTTATGCTAACCAATTAAATTCCTTTAACTAAAAAGGGATAGATTTTGCATATACTTATCTTTGTATTGCGTCAATATGAGAATATCCTTCCTAAATTCTTTATCTTATTAATCATTAACTTAGGTTTTCCCAAGATCTTGGCCGCTATTCCAAATTAAATTATTCTACTATTCCGAAGACAATGAAAATAAGTAGGACCCCAAAAATTGTGAGGTTCTATTGATGCCTTGAATAACATGTAATTTTCCTATAGACAAGGAACAAAAAAGAGAAAAAAGGAATTCTGTTTCGGGACCAAGCAAAACTGGATTGCTGTGCCATAGGAAGGATAGCTATACTAATTCGGTATACTCAAAATACACCTTTGGTACAAAATTGACAATCTCACAAGGATGAAATATCAGTAATTTTCTATTTACTGGTGGATCCCATCTTTTACGGAATCAATTCCTTTTTTGAATAAAAATTTTGGGAGCTCAGCATGTCTGGAAGCACGGGAGAACGTTCTTTTGCTGATATTATTACCAGTATTCGATACTGGGTTATTCATAGCATTACTATACCTTCCCTATTCATTGCGGGTTGGTTATTTGTCAGTACGGGTTTAGCTTATGACGTGTTTGGAAGTCCTCGACCAAACGAGTATTTCACGGAAAGCCGACAAGGAATTCCATTAATAACCGACCGTTTTAATTCTTTAGAACAACTAGATGAATTTAGTAGATCCTTTTAGGAGGCCCCCAATGACCATAGATCGAACCTATCCTATTTTTACAGTGCGATGGCTGGCTGTTCACGGATTAGCTGTACCCACGGTTTTTTTCTTGGGATCAATATCAGCAATGCAGTTCATCCAACGATAAACCAAATTCCAACTATAGAACTATGACACAATCAAACCCGAATGAACAAAATGTTGAATTGAATCGTACCAGTCTATACTGGGGTTTATTACTCATTTTTGTACTTGCTGTTTTATTTTCCAATTACTTCTTCAATTGAGAGAAAGAAAGAGAGTAGTAAGAATTCTCTTATCCCATTTGGAAGGATACCATCTTTATAACTATCCATGACTGTTTTTGTCTCTAGCATGACCACTTGAGAAAATGTGGAGGAAAGTAGGGGAAATGGCCGATACTACTGGAAGAATTCCTCTTTGGCTGATAGGTACTGTAACTGGTATTCTTGTGATTGGTTTAATAGGTGTTTTCTTTTACGGTTCGTATTCTGGATTGGGTTCATCTCTATAGTAATCGGAGGATCCAGATTGTAAACATGAAAAAGTAGGAACTTAGCGGGTCCTTACTCCCCTTTATCTGATTAGAGCGGAAAGGGCCCGCGGAATTCTTATTGTTATAACGCGGTTTTATTCCATAATCTAGAAATTGGTTACCTATTTCTATTTGTAAAAATAACAAAGAGAAAACCTTTGCTCTGATGGTTGGAATCCCTCTATTTATTCTTTTGTTTGTTAATGATGTTAGTGAGTGAAGCAATCCATCGGTCGATTTAAAGCCCCCGCCTTTCGCCCATAAAATGGATTCACTCTTATGAAGCAACAAGAAAGAGGGGAGAGGATCCAGTATTTTATTCCATGAAGGAAGTATCCTGCAAATCGTTGATTTAGTTTAGAGTAATAAACTAATAAAACCTTAATCAAAACTACTCAACTAGCCTAAAAATCAAAACCACCCTTCCATGGGAGGGTATAGATTTTTTTTTACAAAATTTCTGTAAGTTCAAAGTTGAACTTAATTGAAAAAGTCAAGCAATTCTATTTGCTCACAAGAAATTTGTCCCCCGCCATACTTTCTTTCCCTCTGTTTGTCCACTACCGCGCCCGAACCTAAGCAAAGGAAGTCCAAAAGACAGACCCGAATAAAGAATAAATAGTAATCTTTGACAAAACAAATAAGAAGAAAAATGATTCTTACTTCGATACAAGAAGAATCGACACAAGAAAAAGGCAAAAAAGCCTTTTTCTTGTGCCCAATAGAGGATTAAGAAGACCCACAATTCCTCCTAAAAGGACTTGTTGCTTTTATTGTTCTCGTCTTTGCCTTGGATCCTCTTCTTTTGCATGAGATAGAAATAAGGAATTCCAGAAATCGAGGCTTTTTTCTAACTTGATGGTAAGAAATCCCAGGATCTAGAAATTCATTTCGTACAATTGAACCTTTTCAAACTGTTTCTTTTTGAGAACCAAAAAAACTTGTGCCAAAATAACAGATGCGAAGAAGAACAAAAGGCCTTGGACGCGCAATGGATCCTGAAGCACTATTTCTGCATCCCCCTGACCAAACCCTCCTACATTAGGATTGCTTGTTAATGGTTGATCAAGCTTGATTGATTCCCCCTCTGAAACAAGAAGTTCTGGCCCGGGAGGTATAATATCAATCACTTGGCGTCCATCCGACGCATCCACTATGGATATTTCATATCCCCCCTTTTCTTTACGTAGTATTTTTTTTACTATACCTGTTGACGTAGCATTATAGACCGTATTGTTACTCTTGGTACCATCAGGATAGATCTGTCCCCTTCCTCGGTTTCCCCCTACATATATGGGATATTTTAAGAAATGAACGTCTTTTTTTGTAGCGGGATCGGGGGAAAGAATGGGAAAGACAATTTCACTATATTTCTTACCGGGAACTGGGCCTATCACAAGAATATTTTTTTTATTGGGACGATAACTCTGAAAAGAGAGATTTCCTATCTTTTCTTTCAACTCAGGAGAAATACGGTCGGGCGGCGCTAATTCGAATCCCTCGGGCAAAATAAGAACAGCACCCACATTCAACCCTCCCTTTTTACCATTAGCAAGAACTTGTTTCAGCTGCATATCATAAGGAATTCGAAGAACTGCTTCAAATACAGTATCAGGAAGCACTGCTTGGGGAACTTCAATATCTACAGGCTTATTAGCTAAATGGCAATTGGCACATACAATTCGTCCAGTTGCTTCCCGCGGGTTTTCATAACCCTGCTGCGCAAAAATGGGATATGCGTTTGAAATAGATGTGCGAGTTATTACGTATATCATGATCGATACAGAAATCGATCGAATCATCTGTTCCTTTAACCAAGAAAAAGTTTTTCTATTTTCCATGTCCAATCGCGGATCCCGGAATTTCTACAATAAATTAGATAGGTAGCTAAGCTAATCTAGTTCCCTATACACGAGTCTGTTGTCATTCTACTGCAATAGTTGTACTAGAATGATGAATACCTTGAGCAGGTAGAAATAGAAAGAATTTTGTTAAAAAGGAAAAGGGCTTTCTTTCTAAAGGAAGAAATATGCTAATTTGATTAATATTAGGAAATCAAATGAGTGAGTTTATGCTTCACTAATTGAATGATAAATGACTACAAGTGAAGGAGATAGACGGTTTAAACAAAAAAAGACCCAAAATTTCAAACACGTGTCTAGAATCACAGGAAAACTACAAACAAAAATAGTGAAAATTAGCTCGTTAGGAGCCCATCCAAGATTGTTGTAGACCCAACGAATTAGTAGTTCCCAACCGCGGGTGGAGTGAAATCCAACAAAAAAATCAGTAACTAAAAGAATAAAAAAAGCTTTTATTGAATCATTTAAGTTATAGAAAAATTCCTGAACCCAAGAATTCAAAATGACAAGTTCTTCTTTACCCAGAAAAAAAGAACCACTTAGAATAGCCAAACAGATTATATTTGTTGAGAAATGCAAAATGATATGGAGATGATCCTCATTATCTATTTTGGCCAATTGTATTATTTCCTTGTGTATTCCTATAGGAAGTTTTTGTACATGTGTCTTCGGTTTCTCTTTTATCATTTCGTCCAAGAGAAAAAGTTCTTCTAATTCTATGAATCCTTCTAGAATCCTTTTCTCTTGAATATCAGTTAAGAAAGTTTCGGATTGCCTGGTATTCCACCAATTCTTAATCCAAAGTTCCAGACATTTGTTAAAAGAGAAAGAGACTCCCCAGGGCAAAAGTACGATAAATACAAGATATAAGAAAGAAGGCAATGCTTTCTTTTTTTTCATTTTTGATCTGTAAATTGAGTTGTTAATGAATCCGCTTCATTCGCCGACTCTATTTCATTTGCTGAATATATATGATATTTCTTTTCTTTGAAGCAAAAATTCTATAACAAGGTTTGAGACCTTGTATTTGTATCTATTTCTCTTTTTGTATACTAGTGGAATTTCATTGTATTGGGTTCTTTCTTAGATCTAAATGGAGTGGAATAGAGAAATAAAAAAAAGGCCTTTCATATAAAAATGGAAGAATAGTATGCCATATATCTCACTTGGACAAAACAAATTCGAAGCAATTTTCTCTTATCCTCGTTTGTTCCTTCCTTTAGATAAATACTCGAAAATCCCCTTACAATTGCAAAAAATTGCAATTGGTACTCAAAATACTTCAATTGGTACACGCAAGAAATAGGCCAATTCGGCAGCTTTTTGTTCAATTTCTCGTGGAGTAAAAAACTTATCATCAGTACGAGTCAAGGGAATGACCCCCTGGCCCCGGATTTCCATATAAAGGATACGACGAGGATAAAGACCCTCTTTAACCTGAATTCTAATTGATTGGATATCCCGCACAAGGAATTGAAGGAAGATGCGACGTTTTATTCCAGGGAATCCCCAACGAAAAATGCACACTATTCCCTCTTTTCTATCGAATCGGTCATAACCACTGCCTACATTCCATAAAATAGTGCACCACAAATAGGAGCTAATGAATAGGCCCGCGATTCCGTAGAAAGACATCACGACCCCCTGTGGAAAAAAAAGAATTTGTTGAGATGGAAGTACAGATATCATATTCTTACCAAGATAACTGGAAGCCCCAACCGCTAAGAATCCTAATGAACCTAGAAAAAGAATACAGGCCCAGAAAAAATTACCTCTTTTTCGAGAACCTTTTAGAAGTTCTATCCATATGTGTTCTGATCGCCAATTCATATTAGATATACTAAATCCAGTAGCGGTCAATTGAAATTGAGAGAATAAGCTAAATGATTTTTACTTTACTTTTTTTGATTCTGAAATAGCCTTCAGTAGCTAGTACTCCTGTGAAATAATTGGTTAGATACATTGACTTTCTATTCAAAAAAATTAGTGGATCCACTTAAAAAAAAACTCGCTATAGTCGGCTACGCATATGCATGCATTTATGCTCGTAGCTTATATCTGCATCCATAGACGTTTTTCATTTGTGTGTAGAAAGAGCTACATACCCTATCATATTATACTACTTACACAAAAAAATATCTGTATTATGATCCTGGAAATACATTGAGAAAATTTGGCCCCGTCGTTTCTAGACAATCTTATTTTTCTGCACATAAAGAAATAAGGAAGTCATTGCAATTGCCGGAAATACTAAGCCTACTAAAGGTACGAAAATAGAGGGTAAGTTAAGATCTGTCATAGAATATGTGTCTCAATTCAAATTTACTATTTCTATCTATTCGAAATATATCTTAAGATTCTTATGATATAATTAAGTATATCTATTATAAGGAATATTGACTATTGTATTTTTTAGTTTACAAAATAAAGATTTTTTATAGAATACTATTTTTTTTATAGATATAGAATAAAAAAGTATTCTATAAAAAAAATGAATGGAATTGAAAATAATAAAATTGCAAAAAAGGGGAACTAAAAAGGGGAACTCATTAAAATAAAATATTGAATTTTTCTTTTCCCATTCTCATCGCCTTTCTATCCTTCTAATCGAACTTGAAATTGGATTCAAAAGAAAGCTATTGTGAAAATAAAAGAAATACTTCTTTCAGAATACCCTTTAAATTAAAGGGTAGAAGTGGAATAGAATACCCAGTTGAAGGGTAATGATCATACGTCTGTAATGCATTGTATGTCCCAGAATAGGTCCCATTCTTCTACCCTT
>Ga0068870_10000083_pt1 | contig 30873 bp, 18 predicted proteins | sample KBSMisM62_FD_66599 | JGI IMG/M metagenome (GOLD analysis project Ga0068870, IMG submission 66599) | Miscanthus rhizosphere microbial communities from Kellogg Biological Station, Michigan, USA - KBS Miscanthus M6-2 | ecosystem: Host-associated > Plants > Roots > Rhizosphere > Soil ...
TCCATTAGAAATTTGAGTAAAAATAATGGGACATCAGAATTGCCGCAGGTTACTGCAGAAGGAAATAACGTCTATGTTGTGTGGCAAGACAATACAACTGGAAATTACGATGTGTATTTTAAATCATCCTCATCAAATGGTACAAAATTCAAATCCGATAGAAATTTGAGTAAAAATAATGGGACATCAGAATTGCCGCAGATAACTTCCAACAAAGATATTTTTTTTGTTATTTGGAAGGATAACAGTAATGGAATGGGTGAAGTTTTCGCTAAGTACGGGAGAAAAGATGTTTTAACCAATAACACAGAATTTGGCTCATTAAATAGAATTCATAGCTTTGGAAGAATTTCAGAGCCAAGAATTTTTGCAGCTGATAATTTTTTCCCTAGTGTTTGGATTTCCCATTTAGGGAGTGAAAGTGTTATGAATTTTTATCCGCTTAATTTCCTCGATAATTCAAATAATTCAATTCAATTGACAAAACTGTCATCTGCGGAAATGACAAATGTTAGCATATTTGGTGGAAAAACAGATATCTATTGTGTATGGGCAAGTAAGGAATTTTCAAATTCCGATATTTTCTTTAAAAGAATTAGTTCAAACATCCTTCAATGAAGGACTTTTCAATGATCAATAGTTCTTCCTTATTTCACTTGTAGCAAGCCCAGAATCAGCACTATCTATTCCAGTGTAGGGATAATTCTTTTTGGAATAAGTAGCCGGGAGTTTAGCGATTAATGCTGCGATTTCAGTATTATTATAAATGTTACTTAATCTAGCTAATTGAGTCTCATTTTCTGCTTCACTGCGCAAAGTTAGACGATTGTATAACGGATCTACTAACAAGATGATTTTTTCAGTCTTTATAGGTTGAGTATCCCTTATGTGAGAAAAAGTGTGTTCATTATCAAATGCATATTTGTAAATCCATGAGTAAATTGGTCCAGTGATTACAGTTATCTTGTCTCCGCTAGGTGTAGTTTTATTATTGTCATTCATGTTACTATTTTGCAAGATAATTTCATTACCAATGTAAGAAGCAGTCTTAATATGCACATAAGACAAGTCAGTAGAAATCAAGATACTAGTGCTTGTTAGGCCAAATAAAACAATTGCGACCATTATTCCCGAAGATATCACTGTCTTTTTTCTTGCAATTCGTGTCTTTTTTCTTGCAATTCGAACAATAAAAGGTAAGTCGTAAATAATCTTTGCTACGGCAATGCACAGGATTGGTAAAATTAAAATAAGATGAAAGTGGTTTACCCAACCTACTAAGTAAAGGAAAATAAAATATGGTAATATCCAAATAACTCCAATGAATTCCCGCCTCAAGGTAAGGTAAACAATCCCTATTAGTCCTAATATCAATAACACAGGATCAGTTCTCATAAAACTATTGAGAACATCAAACAGCGTCTTATCATCGGACTGTCTACTTGTTGCCTGCCAAATAACCCCTTCAAACCATTGATTGATATCTCCAGAGAGAAGTGCATAAGTCGGCCAAATAAGTGGTATCAATACTACCGGAATCAAGAATAAAGATACCTTTTTCAATGAGTTTTTTGATAGAATAGACTTTCTTTCTACTATTTGAAATATTAGGAATACTAACAAAGGTATCATAGTAAAAGATGGAATTTTTGTGAATATGGCAAGACCTAATGATATACCGGAAAGGAGAGACAATATATTGATAAATTTTGGACGTATTTTGATTTCAAGTACCAAAAGAATAGCAGTAAGAATAAATGGTAACATTATGGAATCGAGGACCACCCTCCTTGTGAACCATGTTGATGGCATTACTGCAAATAGCAGGGAAGAAAACAATGCGACAGTTGCATTGAATCTTCTCTCAGATATTTTATATATCAGAAAGGTATCAGCCAACGCGATTGCACCCATTATCAATCGCGGTACAGCAAATAGCGATTCTACTGAGGATGTATCAGATAATGGCTTTAGGAGTGTAGGAAAGTCTAAAATCTTGAATATGCCTGCTAAAAAAATTTGTCCAAAAAATGGGTGATCATAAGCACTTGTTGTGTCTTGAGGATGATCAAAACTGCTATCAGGATCGAGCAGACCCAAACCGTTCATACTGAATAACGCCCTTCTGATATACACACCCTCGTCAACATGAAATGACGGGAATTGTGCAGGATTCCATAAATGAGTGAATCCCGAAAGGATCAATGGAATTAGAATTAGAACATGTTTATTGATAAGCATCTTATCATAATGAGGACAATAAATTTTGCAGTATTAAGCTTTCGAATGCTTTAAAAATGCGAGTTTGTGTGAGTTGTATAATCTAAAGATAATGATCCGAAGGTCGAGTCTGCTTTTTAGAGGGATGTGATTTCACATTAACTTCAGTCCACTTTGTTTATCAAAACTTCATATGTTTTGTGCAATTTTTCCTCCATTATAATCCAATTGTACTTTTCAAGGAACGCACGACGTCCATTATTTCCATAGAATTTTCTCAACTCGGGATTTTCTTTTAAAGAAATTAAAGCATTTTTTATTTGTGATGTATTGTTATAATCCACAACAATACCACATTTTGTATCATTAACCAATTCATGCGAAATATTAGTAATAACTGGAAGTCCGCACATCATTGCTTCTAGAACTTTATTTGACATTCCATATTCGTATTGCGTTTGAAGACTTACATCATACAATGCAATCATAACGTCACAATTTATTTCTAAATCCAATAGCATTTTGCGGTCCAAAAATCCATGATATACGATATTGGGAATTCCTTCCAATTCATTTTTTAGATTGGCATCCTTAATCTTTCCGGTTACAACAAGTTGCATATCGGGTACATCAGCTACTATGTCACTAATGGTTTCTAACCCTCTTCCTCTTCTAATGGCCCCAGTGAATATGATTCTAAAGCCATTTTCGTCTAACTTAGACTCACCCTTCAAATCATTTTCAGGACAATTCATGATGGTGACGCAATTTTTTGGTTTTTTTCTAAATGTCAGGAACATTTTTTCCGATACTGTAATCAACACATCAGAATTCCTTGCAAACATTTCTTCCATTGAATTTACAATCGAGTACAAGATTTTAAAAAATACGTTTCTGTTTTTCGGTACATAAATCATACCATATCTATCAAGTACGTCAAAAACTAATTTTTTTCTAAAGAGTACTTTGTAAATAAAGCAAGGCAAAATTGTAGCAAGATCACATGCATGTATTATTTTGGGGTTGTAAGTACATAATTTGCAAAATACCCAAATCCAGAAGATGGGAAAATATACAAAGAGTCTAAGGGATCCAAATCGTTCGTAACCATATGGCGCCCTTAAATTTAACAGGCGCAAATTGTCACATTTACTTGATTCCAATCTGGGCTGTCTGTCCCACCCAAGTGCCAATATGGAATATTTCTTGCCTAATGATTTTATCATCTGTATTGCCCTGATCGAAGACTGATTCATTATCGGATCGGATTTAACTAAAACGATATCAGTCAATCGTACCACGAATATGATTACTTAATCAGCAGGTCCTAATAAAAATTGATAAGATAATTTGGAGAAATACCATTCTCAAGCTTGTACGTACTATATTAGTGTCGTTATTTGACAGGATGTATACGATATACTGATCCATTGACGTATGATACAACATAAAGATTGCCGTCATGGCCCACTTCAAGATCTGTTATCCCTCCAAATCCACTTCCAAAGAGCACTTGTCTAAGTTCAGTAGTACTATTGGCTATCCGATCATCTAGAAGCCCGTCAAGCAAAAACCCGGTTCTCGTTTTATTCATCTCAAAATGATATAGTGTTCCATTGTGAATATCGCCTACAAATGCATCATTCTGATATTGTTTTCCTAGTTTATCTGAGACTAAAAATTTTATTGCAGTTGGACCATGTCGTTCCTTCCAAGTAAATTCAGGGACGCTATATTTGCCCTTACCGTTGAAATCTACTAGACCTTCCGGTTCGTTAGCCAACTCCTTACCCATATTACTGCCCTTCAATTTCCAGACGCCTTGAACATGTTTCCATCCACTGTTAAATCCAGGCTCCACAAGATTTATTTCGTCGCCATAATTAGGACCATTTTCTGTGTCCCATAGTTTTTGAGTTATAGGATCAAAGTCTATTCCAAAACTATTCCTTATTCCATAAGCATAGTACAAACTTAATGGATATTGATTTCCCAAGATACCGTTACCTACTACATCACCATTTTGTGTTATTCGCAGTATTCCCCCCGAGCCATTTGGATTCTCTCCACCTTCAACATTTTGAGTAGTTGAATTTGGTCTTGCCTTATCATCCACGTTATCCAGATCACCAATTGTGAGATAGATATTGTTATCAGGTCCGATTGTTATCCCACCTCCGTTGTGGTAAGGTCCAGGAGAATAAGGCAAGTTAAGAAGTAGCTTACGATCTGATAAGTTATGATCTAAGAGTTCATATCTATAAAGTCTGTTTCCAATTGGCGTTCCTCCGTCAGTCTCAGATTCAGTAAAGTAGATAAAAACATATGTATGTTCAGTATTCTTAGATAAGGCAATTCCCAACATTCCTCTTTCACCTGCACCTGAGGCGATGTTTACGTCAAGCAAAGGTTCTGGTTCAATGGTATCATTTATTATTCTTTTTATTATACCACTATAACGTTCCAATACAAGTATCTCATCGTTATCAACAAATACCATATTAGTAGGAGCGCTTAATCCAGAAGATACCAAATCAACTTTCAGATTAGGGTCAATGACCGTTGGTCGAGTACAATTTTCTATAGTACATCGCTCGATAGGCGTCGCAAAGACTAAACTATACCCTAACAATAGAAGCAAAATCAGACTTGCCCATACAAGAGTCAATAATGTGATTGGCATTCCAATTGTAAAAAATGCATTAGTATAATTAAATTTTTCATTAAAATTTGTAAATATCCGGGAATATCAAAACATACTCATCCTGATATCCGTATATACTTTTCTGTGTTTATTTTATTCATAATGCAATCTCCATACGCAATATGAGATCAAAATAGCCTATTACTCATAAGTTCTATAATCTACATTACTCTAACTCAGTATTTATCATTCAGAAATCCCCCCACTCTGTGAACCAAAGTTTTTAGTGGCCTTGCGATACCAGGGGGAAGAACATCAAGGGTATCTGCTACATCAGATTTGTTTATAATATCGAATTTCAGAAATACAATATATGAAATCAAAACTGTAAATATTATTCCCAGGATATAATTTAGGTGTAAAGAGCTAAAAGTAATTGCTGGTACGAATGAAATTATTAAAATAAGGCCTATGTCTTTCCAACGAATTTTCAATCCAATTCTTTCAGCAACTATAGTGGAAAAGGTGAAACTGATCAAAGAACCAGTCAAATAACTGATTGCTCCACCTAGAGCTCCGAAAACTGGAACAAGTAGCAAATAAAGTGCGGCTGTGGGGATGCTTGAGGCGAGCCCAATATAAAGAACCTGTTTGTAATTGCCATACGCATAAACCAATTGACCTATCATTATGGACACTGAATTTGGCAATATTGCTATGAGGAATAATTTCAATAGTATTGATGCTTCAGCATAATGTTTCCCAAGTAAGTTAATCACATCATCTGAATAGAAGATAACAGAGAATGATAATGGTAGCGAAATAATTATACTTATTTTTATGATCCTCCAAGTAAACCGTTTTCTTCCGTCATTCATGGCAACCACTGCAGGATATGCAATTGCAAATAGAGGTAGGACCAAAGCAAATACCGCAGAAGAAATCGCATAAGATAGGGAATAGGAAGCGGCTTGAATAGAGCCACTGGAACCGAATACTATCACTGTCCCTAGATTGGCTCCACTAACTACGATGATCAATTTTGGTATCCAAACTGGAAAACTGGCCTTGAGAATACTTTTGAATGAGTGATTATGTTTATTCGTAGAACTTTTCTTGCGTTCAGATAACATTCTTAATACTGCAAATCCTAGCAGGATTGATTCAAGAACTTCAAAGGTAACATACCCAATTAGAACACCAATTGTACCAACGTTAAGTAAGACTAGGATGACAACTAACCCCGTTCTGGTAGAAGCTACTACGAGCATGACCTTAGGGATTATCTTAGTTTTAAGTGAGGCGATTACAATCGAGTTCAGCAGTCTGGATATTGCGGATGCTCCAAGAAGTAGCATAGTAAAGAATATTAAAGTCCTATCAAAGGTAACATAAAACCATTCATTAATAACGAATAGAACAAGGGTACTGCCAAGTATACCCAAGCACACAAGAGCAAATGCATCCCTTACTAGGACATTGGCTTCATCCAAGCCTTTTTCATTAAAACTCCTAGCTAAAAATCTCGATACTCCTGAAGGGATACCGATTGTTGCGATTGTTGAAAAAATTGTGGCAATAGAAATCGCAGCCGCAGACGTTCCTATAATCTCAGGTGAAGTGATTCGAGCAAGAGTGAACCATAAAATATATCCAGAAAGTAGCGCAATGATTGTCTCGACAAATACGTACGCGACTCCTTTTCCTACTACCTGTCCGACTAACTCGTTACACCTTCAATCTCATACACAAGGAATCCCATAAATATAGTATTACCATTTTCTTCCGAAGAGAATGTTTTTATAAATCTGTAGAATTTTTCACCTAGGCGTTTATAGGCACAATCTTGAAAATGCTAACAGTATTATTATCATATGAAAGGATATATAGGTAGCCATCGGGACCTAGCTCCATGTCGGTGATTTTACCAAAACCAACTCCAAAAATAATTTGGCTTGATTCTTCATTATTATCCGCTACTTTATCTTCCAGGGGTCCCACAAGCTTTAGGGATGTTCTATTTTCACTCAGATCAAAATGATATAGATTTCCATTATTGATATCTCCAACAAACAAATCATTCTTGTACTTGCCTCCATATACTTCAGAGTTTAGAAAGTTTATTGCGGTAGGTCCTACTGTTTGGTTCCAAGTAAATTCAGGAGGACTATATTTACCTCGACCATTGAAATCTACAAAATAGGATTCATGTGGATTTAGTAACTCATCGCCTGCAATGAGATCACCACCTCTTACTGCATCATATGTTGGTTTCCAGATACCCTGTAATTTTTGCCACCCGCTATTAAATCCCGGCTCAACAAGGTTAATTTCGTCACCATAATCAGGACCGTTTTCTGTATCCCAGAGTTTGCCCGTAATTGGGTCAAAATCAATTCCAAAACTGTTTCTAATGCCGTATGCATAATAGAGATTTAGTGGAAATTTATCACCCAAAATTCCCCTAGACAAAGGTTTGCCATCAAGAGTGATCCTCAATATTCCGGCTCTCCCATCAGGTTCAGTCCCATTTCTATAGTTTTGAGCTTTAGTTTGTGACGCGTTATTTTCCGAACCAACTAGATCACCGATTGTGATATACAGATTGTTATCTGGACCAATTTTCAGCATACCTCCATTATGGGCAGGAGCTGGCCAAGATGGCAATTGAAGTAACAGCCTTGGCTTCACAAGTTTATTATCTACTAGATCGTAACTATAAAGGGTATTACCAACTGTCTCTGAATCTGACTTGCAGTAATAGGTTTTATAACAAATATCACTACCATCACGTTTTTCAGATTGTGTATAATATAGAAATATTGTGACGTTGTTATCTTTAGTGGTAGCAGAGGAGACTGAACCTAAAGTGTCAATGCCTAGTAATCCCCTTTCGCGCTTATTAGAAACATTTACATCAAGTAATGGTTCATTTTCGAGAACACCATCAATAATTCTCTGTACTGTACCATTATTCTTGTTCAAAATCAAAATGTCGTTGTCGTCCAAAAATGCCATAGTTGTTATTGGCGAGAGTGTTCCTCCTTTATGACTCATTTCTTTCTGAAACGCGATTTCGATTTTTAGTGAAGTGTCAAATAGAATTGGTAATTTACTGATCTGAGTTCCTGATGCAATGTGAAAATCCAAATAATTATTACTTGATAGTAAAATAGAGGATAAAATAATAGATATGAAGAGAACAATTGGCAAATATATTTGGATATTTGAAGACCGATTCACTGTTAGATTAAAGTCAATACAGGACTTATTTATTATCTGCACCATGTTCTGCCGATATTTTCTATGTAATTGTAATGTCTTGTGTTAAAGACCTACTCCTTTATCGCACATATTGAACCGGCAATCATATTGCTCAATGTAAAAGTATGTCCATTAGATTTGAAAGTTCTGGTTCCTTCAAACGGATTCTTAATAAAAGTCGGTTCGCCCAGTCCACAGAATCTTACTTTAAAACCACATCTCTCCAATTTTTCTTTAATGTTCCTGTAGCCATAGTGAAATTGAACTTGAATATGACTAAATTTGGAGATTATTTCTTCAGGTGTATTTAAGATAACATCATATTCACAGCCAAGACATCCTAACTTTAAGATTTTGGGTAAAGTTTTTTCGCATTTGTCCAAAATCTGTTCCAAGTTCACACTGTCACGCAGTACGTAACTATCGTAATGATATGTGTTTTTGCCCGTGCATCCGGCCTGTATTAAATCAATCTTGTCATTAAAATTATTAGCGGTGATATTTTTTTTTGCGAGCTCGAAGGCCCTGGCATCTGGCTCTAGAGCAATTACCTTTTTCGCACCTTGGGAAGCAAAATAAATTGATGAATCTCCTATACTTGCACCTATATCAATCACCATATTGCCATTGACTGGAAGAAATTTGTACACATCCTTAACAAAAATTCCTACTAAGCCAAATTGCTTTTTACCACCATAGAATTTCAAATTATTTACATACATGATATCTTCAGTAGGATCAGAATTAATACCCATGATGCTATTATAAGCATCAAAATAATCATGAAGGGTTGTTTCAGAACCGCTACGGCTTTTTGCAATAACAGGATAGTGGTTAGTTAGAATGCTATACATTACATTCGCATAATTCTTGTATTTTTTTTTGCATATCTTCAAATGCTCTATGTTAAATTTTGCATAGTTCTTATAACTTTTAATCAAATCCAAAAATGTCGTATTATACATGATTTGTAACAAAAAGTACAAACTATTAATCTTAACGTCCTTAACGTCATAATAGATCATTATCTAACTTGGTGAATTTGAAGAGCGACAAGTTCAGCATAGTAATGTCTTTCCTGAATATGTTATTTCCATCTGTCAAATTAACAGCACAAAGAATTATTTTTCTTGGGCATTAGCATGCTTAACTTAAATAGTTTTGAATAATGACACATTTTGTAAATCATATGCCGGGTATAAGTCTAAAATGCAGTCTCGTGCTTGATAAAAATGAAATTAATAACAAGAGAAGTCATAATTTCTTTATTGATGGATTAACCAGATTATTATTTGATGAGCGTTATTGTCGAGAAATATTACTTGCAGAAGAACCTTATTTTGTAGCCAGTACCAGATACAAAGAATACCCTATCAGTATTTTTGACACTAGTGAATTTTGGGTATGTGTTGAGGGGAAAATATATGATAAGACCCGTTCTTTACTTGAGGATGAATTGAGTATTCTGCTGAGACACGTATTTCAAACATCACCTATGTCAAATGAAGATAAAAATATTGTATCTGAATGGCTTCTGAATACGGATGGAGACTTTATGTTATATGCCTTAAACAAGAATACTAAAGACTTTGTAATTATGAACGATATCTTAGGTAGACTTCCGTTTTACTATCATTATGACGAAGATGGCGAATTTATTGCGTCTAGAGAAATTCAACTTTTAGCGAATTTAAAGGACAATAATAATGATTGCGAGAATAAACTTGACAAGATCGGAATGGCGGAGCTTCTATTATTTTCGCATACACTTGGAAAAAGAACTCTCTGGAGTAACATTTATCGTCTAGAACCAGCGTCTCTTTTAAGGGTTAATGGAGAAAGTATGAAACCCGAGATAATTGACTTGTATCGGTTTAATTTTGAAAAAAAAGAAAACACCAACGCCAGCATTAAAAATAATGCGACCAAGCTGGTTTCATTATTTTCCGAAGCATGTAAAAATAGAGCAGATCAGAATTCAAAAAATATTATTTCATTAAGCGGTGGTTTTGACTCGCGAGCAGTAGCAGCAGGTCTATATAGAAACAATGTCTGGCAAAGTGCAGTAACATCAACTGAACCCCATTGGCGACCGGTAGATGGGACCAGAACGGAGACAGAGATTGCAGAACAAATTGCAGGATCGCTAGGGATCGAATGGGAAGACTATGGTATTATGGAGCCCGACTCAAAAGATCTAATTATGATTATGAATATGAAAATGGGCCTAACATATTTAGCACACAGTTTTCTATTACCATTTCTCAATAAAGTAAAGCTCAAACATGGCAATCGACCAATAAATTTTTTCACAGGTCATGGAGGAGACATATTGTTTGCAGACCTATCCTTTGAAACTGAGGATTTGGATAATTTGATTAGAAATATAATAAGAATTAAAGGCTTTCTTCCGCTACAAGAAGTCATATCAGTTGTCAACATTAAGGAAGTCGAAATTATTGAAGAAATAAGAAAAATACTTTCATCGTATCCTGAAGTAAATCTTGGTCAAAAACTCGTGCACTATCTTTTTTTTGAAAGCAATGCCAAGTTCAGTTTTGAAATAGAGGATTTAAACCGATACTATTTTTGGAGTGTTGCTCCTTTCTACTCAGTTCCATTTTTCAAATATATTATGAATTGTCCTGACCAGCAAAAAACGAAGCTTCGATTATACCGAGAATTCTTGTCTAGGATATCACCTTCAATCGCAGGGATTAAAAATTCGAATTGGGGATGCTCAATATTGTCCACTAAATTTAGACTCCAACAATCCATAATGCCGCTGTACTGGAAATATACTAAATTAAGGAGAATTGTAAAAAGACTCAAAGATAAGAGGAATTACAGCTACAAACATGATTCTAAAGTCATTAGATGCATTCAGGATCAATTAACTAACTGCGATATTCTCTCAAAGCAGTTGTCGAGAAAGGAAATTGATGTGATTCTGAATAATTGTGTTGATTATAACCATTATGGAATTGATAATCTATTCACCATAACTACCATCATAGAAAAAATATCATGTAAGAATACCGTGATAGAAAAACACTTCAAACCTGGAACCAATTAGTAATACTATGAACAGTACTATGAATAATCTTATTTTTTATCTTTTACTAATTATAGGAATATGAGATACAACTTTCTTTGCTATTGAATTTTACTGTACTGGAAATAGTTTATTCATTTTACTACATTCAAGTAGTAAATAGTTTTTTCAACTTGTGTTTGGGGCCAAATATTAACAAAAGCGCTGTTTTAACGAATAGCGCCAGCGAGCTGTAAGGCCGTATTAGATTTTTTCCTGTTATTTTTTATTCATATTTCCTTTTGTCATTGAAAAAAATAACCGGAAATTAATGAGTAGTCGAAAGCGGTAGAAGAACTGTGTGATTTGCTTCTAAGAACAAAAACATATTTTTTATCGACCTAAGAAACGAAGTATGATTTAGCATGTTACTAGTCTGAATACTTCAAAAAGAAAAAAAGAAAAGAAGTGGCTTATTTGCCGCCTGTACAGCAGCCGCCGCCAATCTCACGTTTTGATTTTTTTGTAGTTAAGTCTACAATGCTCAAGTTAAAGTTCTTCTTAGCGTTCATTCTACTCGTCTATAAGTGCCCATTTATTTAAACTTAACTAGGGGTTTTTCTGTGAGATTATTTGGAAATATTATTAAAAATCTATATATTTTTCAAGTTTCAAATCCAGAGTAGCTCTTGATAATTAATTCTTCTATGAGAATTTACTAGAAGATTGAAAGATATTGTCTAAGCATTTACGGTCTGTACGTCTCTTTCAATATGGTTCGAGATTAGTCATATTACATTTATCCGTTTTTGATTAAGTGATCAATCTGTTTTCGAAATTCAAATCTGATATAGCTTATCTTGATACGCGTGATCGAGATCGATAAACGTGATCGAGATCGATAAACGTGATCGAGATCGATAAGCGTGATCGAGATCGATACTTAATTACTACAAATCTGTTCTTAGTTTACCTTTCAATATTGCAGATATGGAGTACAGCATACTTCCATTTGCCAATAATATTATCCCAATTATTGCGGCACTTACAGTCACAAATAGCTTATTTGTGAGAAGTGTCGTTACATACCTATAGGATGAAAAGTAATCTAGCGCATTGTAAGCAAAGTATCCAGATACAATCAGGAAGACTATCCCAGGCAATCCATAAAAAATCAATGGGTGTCTTAAGGAAATAAAGTGGATTACGCTAAATGTCATATTCGATTTTCCCTTGGTCAACATAACTGAAATAGTAAACAAGATACTTCCGGTAGTAAGCAAAATAATCCCAATAATTGATGCAGTTATAGACAATAATAGTAAGTTTATTGAAATAAATCTTGTAGTAGAGAACAATTCTAACGCATTGTAAGCAAAGTATCCAGATACGATTAATAAAGCAACTCCAGGTATTCCATAAAATATCAAAGGGTGTCGCAAGGAAATAAATTGAATTACACTAAATAGCACACCGATGCCATGCGACAGAAAATTATGCGTTGAAGATTTATCAACGTCATAACTGATTGTTATGGGAACCTCTGTTATACTTAATTTTTTAGATTTTGCATTCAACAATATCTCGGTAGATATTTGCATTCCATCCTCATTCAAATTCAACGCTTCTAAAGCATGTCTAGTGTAACCTCTAAAACCACTTTGTGCATCTGTAAGGTTACTAAATGAGGCTTGCTTCGTAAATTTAGTAATGGTTTTGATTCCAAAACTTCTGTATAATGGAACTTTCAGATTATCCTTGTTTTCGATGAATCGAGATCCAATGACGATGTCAAATCCACTTTTTAACATAGGTTCTATGACGGTTGGAATCTGTTCAGGGTCGTGCTGGCCATCTGAGTCTATTGTAACTATAATTTCACCGCTTCTCTCAAGAGCAGATTGAAATAAAGTCCGTATAGTTTTTCCATATCCAGAATTCTTTGTATGATTGATTACTATTGCCCCTTCTTGTTTAGCCAACGAGGAAGTATTATCGGAAGACCCATCATCGCAAACTATGACTTCATCCGCGTAATTCCGCGCTCTTTTTACAATACTTGCAATATTTTTTTCTTCGTTATAAGCAGGCATACAGACAATTATTTTTGGACCGCTCTTAATCTTATTACCATTTTGGCTGAATCGGACTTGTTCCATTAAGGCTAATTTTTTCTAGAGCGTGGCGATATATAATTTTATAAATAAAAATCACCCCAAAGAATAGATACTTTCATTTTCTCAATACTGTTAATTCTCCTAAAATATCAATTCTGAGAAAGACATTGCAGATTTAAGGCGTTTAGTACACATTCATTGTTCCAATAGACAGTAAGATCTATATGTACATGAATGGTAATTGTCATATTGGCAATTGTCCGTTTGACAATCTATCTATTTATTTTGAGCGCCAATACTTAGAATGGAAAAAAACAGATTTGTGGAAAATGAATCTTGTTAAGATTTTTTATAGTAACAAATAATGGAGGAGAAAAGTAGGATAGTCAGCGCTAGGTCAATAAACAATTAATATAAGCGTCAGATCTAATTAGTCATTTTATATGGCGTCCACATCTAATATCTTTCAAGGAATTACAAACGTTTTCAGTAGGTTCAGAAGAAGCGATATTTCTGGATACCTTGTAATAATTTTTGGAAATCTCGTTGGAACGCCTTCAGCGAACTTTGACATGGCAAATCATTGGTTAAATAAACCAGAAACTTTCTTTTCTCCTTCCCATCTGGGGGTATACACAGGAGTCGCCATAGTAATTTTCGGATCAATTTGGGTTTTACGAAATGCCTATAGTCAACAATCAAATTATGAAAATGAATCTCACAAGCACAAATCATTTCTACGAAATCATCTTGCACCTCATAGATGGTTCTTTCATAGCGAATCACTTTCGTTACCAACAAAGTTAATTTTCTACGGGGTTATTATTTCCTTCCTGGCAGGACCGTTCGATCTTGCTTGGCACACGCTATTTGGATTAGACGGACTTCTAAGTCCTTCTCATGCGACGCTAAGAATAGGTGACGCATTGTCTGCAATTGGAACCTTATTAGGAATCATATCAACACACCCCATTATGGGTTCCACAATGCGATCTAAACAATACTACTCAATATATCCAATCCTTATTATTGTATCCATACTTCCGGTAATATACTCTGCCCGAGGATTTATTAGCATGGTAACATTACCTTTTTCAAACACAATCAACTTTCAATGGAATCTTGACCCTATAGCTGCAGCGGTAATTGCGACGTTAGGCTATCCTTTTGTTATTTCACTTTTTCTGTACCTGTCATTTAGATTGGCCAATTTGAACGTTAATGGTAGCACGGGTGAGAAAGGCTCAAGAACAAAAGTAAGAGGATCTAGGATAAAGTTTGGCGTACTAACAACTACAGGGATTGCCCTTATCGCCACCATGATATTCACGGTAATTCTTCCAAACAAATACTTGCACGCTACAATCCCATTATATCTTGTGAATTTAATTCCCATAGTGACGGCGGATATATTATTAACAATGGCCTATGCAAATAATTTGGGCAACAGTCTTTCCAAGAGAACTGCAATAATTACTGCAGGTGCTATTCTTGGGTTGACATTTTTTACCTTACAATACCCATTCATAACGTATACCTACAATCAAGTATTAGAAAATCCTCAAGTAATTGGTCCAACTAATGTTCATGTCGTATACTTTAAAATGCTAAATATAGTCCCCTTGATTATTCCCCCTTCAATAATAATGGGAATCCTTGGAGTATTTGTTGGTTCCAATCTGATTTCACGTTACGTCCCGCAGAAGATAGTTAGATCAAATAGCCGGACGGCATAACCTGTTTTGTTGACAACAACCGATTGGGCACTGACACCACCATATTTTCGGAAATAGAGACGCAATTGCGAACATCTAATTAAGAACTTGAGACGATCAATTCCGTAATTAGGTCTCATTCTTTTTTTAATTATGCAGTGTGTACATAAAGACGGATGTACGCGAATGAAGGTGCAAACACCGCTGAAACCTTTTCAAGCAGGAAATCATGATCATCAAAAATAGGTCGTCAATATCTCCATAAGTATTTGCATGTATGTTACCGTCAATGATATTTATACCAAGGGATGTATGAATGCATGACAATCCTGATTCTCTAAGATACATTACACATACAGCGAACTAATTTTGGATCAGTACATATAAGCAATCATGCAGACATAAATGCTTAAATTATTATTTGCAAGTATCTGACTATTGAGATGCTAATCTCCGCATTTTTTATTTTTGTCTTAATCATTTTTTTTGGGGGCCACTTGGGCTATCCACTTCTCTTAAGAGGAATATCACTGAAGGCGAGAAAAACGACGTTAAATAAAAATCTGAACAAGTCATATTCTCTTTCGGAGTTGCCCTATGTATCAATTTTAATTCCCGTCTATAATGAACAATCAGTAATAAAACGAAGAATCAAAAATATTTTTGAAAGTGATTATCCCAAAAATAAAATGGAGGTAATTGTTATTGATTCTGGCTCGATTGATAAAACTCGATTAATCATTGAATCAGAATTTCGAAATTCTGTAATCTTAGTGACAGAGCAGGAAAGACGTGGAAAAGCCCATGCCATCAATTTGGGCTTGCAAAAATGCAAAGGGGAGATTATTATCATTACTGACGGAACGACGATTTACGACAAAGAGACCATAATGCAGCTTGTGAAACCATTCAGCGACATTACTATTGGAGCCGTTTCTGCCTTTTATGAGGTACCTAATAGTGGAGAAAGCCGTGTATCTGCCTCCGAAAGGAAATTCTGGGCCTTCAAGGATAACCTGAGACTACTTGAGAGCATTGTTTATTCCACATCTTGGTTATCTGGTGAGGCATGCGCCTTTAGGAGTAAAGTTATAGAAATAGTTCACGAAGATACACTGGCAGATGATTCAAACATTGCACTCCAATTCATTTCGAAAGGACATAAAGCGGTCGTAAATCAGAATGCACGTTTCATAGAAAGATCTCCGACAGAATTTACTGATTATATTAAAATTAAGTCAAGGAGAGCATTAGGAGGGTTACTTGAAACACTACGCTTCAAGTCGTTATTATTCAATCGAAAGTATAGTTATTTTGGAACGATAATATTCCCTTACAGATTTTTCGTTTGCATTCTGTCACCGATTTTGGCATGCCTGTTAATAGGACTTGCAATTCCTGCAATATTTGAATTAATATCAACCATCGGATCTTTCTCTGCTGTGTTATTGGGGATTGGATTAATATTGATTTTTATTCTATTCAAAGAATTGTTCTCGACTTTTTTCTACACTCAGTTGATTACAATAATTGCACTTTTCTGGTCGGTAAGCGGAAAAAAGGAAGTTCGTTGGACAAGATCAAAAACTAGATAGAGTTGGTTTTTGTCAATAGAATCATAGTCTGGAAATTGGTACTCGCTTTAAACTGCATTTCATTTTTAATTCGTTTTTAGGTAGATTAAAGACTAGACCTAATCTGTTTTTATTAAGCTAGATATGAAAATACACTTAAAAGACTCCTAACTTTTTAATATGGTGCGGGTCTAGTTGTTAAGATTTTTGACTTTGTTTCCCTTATTGATCGTTCCTCTTTTCTTTATTATCATTTATGGATTTCCGACTTCAGCATACTCTGCGAATGCGTCCTCTTCAGAGTCATCCGATTCCCATTGGACGAGCGGAAAGTACATGATCACCCCAAGATCTGCTGTGGGTGCAGTTGCTTTGGACGAGAAGATCTATACTGTAGGAGGACAGGGATCAAAAATTAAGAAAGCAGATATTGTTGAGATATATGATATCAAAACCAACAATTGGACGAAAGGAGTTCCGTTACCAGAACCACTTGATCACATAGGCATCGATACTTTTGATGGAAAAATATACGTTGTCGGTGGCTCATCTAAAAATGGATACTCAAATAGGCTTTGGATATACGATCCATTAATCGACAAATGGACCCAGGGAAAACCTATGCCAGGAGCGCGGACTGCATTGACTGCAAATTTTGTAAATGGTAAGTTGTACGCCATAGGAGGTGTAGATGATGTCCACAATGTTGTTCCTACAAACTTTGTTTATGACCCGTTAAATGATACATGGAATGAGAAATCATCCATGCCTACGGCACGACACCATGCAACATCGTCAGTAGTAGACGGAAAGCTGTACGTGATAGGCGGACGAATTTATGGGGATGGAATTCCTGAGCCTATAGCAAAAGCATTGTCGAATTTTGATTTAAATGAAATGTATGATCCTGCCACTGACACCTGGACAAAATTAAAAGCTATGCCTAGTAAAAGAAGTGGATTAGCATCAGCATCTATTAAAAATGATATTTACGTTTTTGGTGGCGAGAAGGTCAATGGTACTTTTGAAAATAATGAAAAATATGATACCGTCCAGAATGTTTGGACATTGGAATCACCATTGCCAACTCCGCGACTTGGTCTAAAAGCTGTAACCGTTGATGATACCATATATGTGATAGGAGGCAAAACTTGGTACTACGTTGCGGGTCAGATGGAGATATTTCACCCGTCAAAACAATAATAAAAGAATATTGGAAAAAAGATTTCATTGTATAACCTTGCTTCATGGAATAATCATTATTTTCTTTGACAATTTGTAAATTCAATTTTCTTTTGTATCTCAAAATAGTATTGTTGTTAGAAGGGACAAACTTGAAAATTCTTCCACCATATGTGAAACCACATATCTACAAATGACATATTATCATAGGTTAAGAGAGACATTCGCCGCACTAGAATAAATACAGGATAAAAGATTGCAAATCATGACCAAGGGAATTTCAGTATTTTTACAAAATGAATTTAATCTCTGAGGAGGAATTTACGAATTCTCTCAATAATTTAGGTCAATAAAAAATTGAAAAAGATACTTATTGATGTTCACTGCTCCGATTCTTCATGAGTTCGGTTGACCAGAATATTGAATTCCCATTTCGATTTGCGTCAGTTTTGATCTTGTTCAGCATAGTATGCATGATTGGTGCGATTCTGTTTTTAACTAATGCCGTAGCGTCATCAGACTCTTCATCCTCAAATTCAACGGATTCATTCTGGACAAATACCAGCTGGATGCCAACGCCCAGATCAGAAGAGGGCGTTGCTATGTTAGGAGACAAGATTTACGTTGCGGGAGGTGAAAGTGAAGCAATAAAAAAAACAAATGTAGTAGAAGTATACGATTTGAAGACAAAGATGTGGCACACAGTAGCTCCGTTACCAATAGCAATGAATCATGTAGGAATGTCCTCATATGATGGTAAACTATATGCAGTAGGAGGTACTCACGACAATGGTTATTCTAACAAGTTGTTTATTTATGATCCAATAGATGACAAATGGTCAGAGGGCAAATTCATGCCAGCGGCCAGAACGGCATTGACTGTAAACTTTATTGGCGACAAATTATACGCTATAGGCGGTGTCGACGATGTCCATAATGTTGCAGACACCAATTTAGTTTATGATCCAAAGAACAATAGTTGGACAAAAAAAGCTCCAATGCCCACAGCAAGACACCATTTAACGTCATCAGTAGTAGATGGTAAATTATATGTAATAGGAGGCCGCTTGCTAGGAGACGGGATTCCTGCCCCTATTGCAGAAGGTCTATCAAATTTCGATGTCAATGAAATGTACGATCCTACGAATGATATATGGACTACAATGGAAAAAATGCCTAGCAATAGAAGTGGACTGGCATCCGCAGCTATTGGAGACTATATCTATGTATTTGGGGGTCAAAAAGTTAATGGAACATTTGAAAATAGTGAAAGGTATGACACGAAAAATAACACTTGGACTATTGAAAAGCCCGTCCCTACTCCTCGACTTGGTTTGAAAGCTGTGGCTGCTGGTGACGATATTTACGTCGTTGGTGGTAAAACATGGAATTACTTTGCAGGGAGTGTGGAGATATTTCATCCAAAAAAACAATAAAGATCTAAGGATCGCGAGATTACAGAACTCTAAAAGTTAGAGATTTGGCAATACCAATCTCACAGGAGTATAGATCATTCAAATAACTTCATTGAAGGATATCATTTCAAAGGTTATCGTACCTTGGTAAAGATCTGGATTGATGCTGTACCTCTATCAGAAACACATACGTCATTAAAAGAATTTAATTCGATATCTTCCAGTTCCAGGAACTGACCATCACCGGTGCCCTTTGAGCCCCATTTTGCAAGGAAAGTGCCGTTGCTGTCAAATTTTTGTATAAGTGAAGTATTTTTGTCAACAACATACACGTTATCAGAAGAGTCAAGATCAATTCCACTTGGTTTCATGAATTGGCTGTCCTCTGTGCCTCTTGAACCCCATTTTGCAAGGAAAGTGCCGTTGCTGTCAAATTTTTGTATACGAAAATTATTCATGTCAGACACATACAAGTTTCCTCTCGAGTCGATTGCAGTACTGTGGGGTTGCATGAATTGTCCATGAAATCTGCCTTGCGAACCCAATTTTGCAAGGAAAGTGCCGTTGCTGTCAAATTTTTGTAAGTTTGAATTATCTCTGTCTGTCACAAAAACATTGTCACTAGGATCAATAACTATACCATGGACATGTCTAGAAAATTGCCCATCGTTACTACCAAATGTTCCCCATTTTGCAAGGAAAGTGCCGTTGCTGTCAAATTTTTGTACGCGAGCGTTTTTTGTATCTGCCACATATACATTTGATAGACTATCTACATCAATGCCCTCTGGACCCTGAAACTGACCATCACCGGTGCCCTTTGAGCCCCATTTTGCAAGGAAATTGCCGTTGCTGTCAAATTTTTGTACGCGAGCGTTTTTTGTATCAGTAATATACATATTCCCTGAAGGATCAAATGCAATAGTGTGAGGAGTATCAAACTGACCATCACCGGTGCCCTTTGAGCCCATCTTTGAAACAAATGAGTATTCCTCAGATTCTAAACCTCTTGCCAAATTACTTACAGTAATGCCAACTGAGAAAAGAAAAACCGTGATTATTGATAGGATAATCAAATTTTTAGAGAATTGATTTTTCATGAAAGTAATTCATTATTGATTTTAATAAACTATTTTCTCTAGTTCCTCTACAAATATGCACTCCATAGACTGTCAAGATTAAGTAAACTTGAATGGGAGATACTGGTCGAAATCAATCAGCAGGAACTATTTTGAAGATTTTTCCACCTTTATGTGAAACCACATACAAGTAACCATCTGGTCCAACTTCCAAATCCGTTACTGCGTCAAAACCATCTCCAAAAATAATTTGTCCCATCTCATTTCCTTCGGAAGAAGATGCTATTTTATTTGCAAATGAACCATTAAGCGCCAAGCTTGTTCTATTAGAATTAAGATCAAAGTGGTATATACGACCATGACTATAATCACCTACGAATAAATCATTTTCGTATTTTTTACCTAATTTGTCCGAATCGAAAAATTTGAGGGCAGTAACGCCAATTGTAATGTTCCATATGAATTCCGGATCGCTATATTGTCCTTTGCCCCCAAAGTCTAATAACCTGTCTTGATAAGTAGATGTCGAATCAGATTGAATCTTTTTATATATTCCAAGGTATCCTTTGTATGGTGGAAAGATTCCTTGAGGAAGTAACATCGTATAATTGGTAATTGGCCAGATCCCTTGGATCTTCGACCAACCACTATTAAATCCTGGCTCGACTAGATTTATTTCATCTCCAAAAGAAGGACCATTTTCAGTATCCCATAATTTCTCTGTAATAGGATCAAAATCAATTCCAAATCCATTACGTATACCATATGCAAAGTATTTGTTCAGAGGATTGTGTTCGCCCAATAAACCGCCATGACCTTTTCCAGATACAGGAAGACCATCCGGAGTAACTCTGAGTATTCCTCCTCTACCGGTAAACTCTTGACCATTACGTTCGTTGGCGCTCCGAGAATTTAACACTGTCTTCTTAGTGCCATTATCACAACTACCATAACTGCAACTATGTCCATCACCGCTAATCAGATAGATGTTTTTATCAGGACCAATAACTATGGCACCACCGATGTGATCTGCTCCAGGATTGGCTGGAAGATCAAGCAAAAGTTTTGGATTCACTAGTTTGTCTTGGCTAAGTTGATATCTATATAGTCTGTTACCTTTTGGATCAGCTCCTTTCGTGCAGTAATTTATGTATGGACAATCATCATTGCCATCCAGTCCAGACGATTCTGTAAAGTATAAGTAAACGTATGTGTTGTTTCCTTTTTTTGAGTCATTATCGTTAATATGTTTAATATCGCCAATGTTTAATTGAACAGCGGCTCCAAGCAATCCTCTTTCCTTATCGTTCGCAACTGCTACATCCAACATAGGAGATCCCAGAATATTACCATTTACAATCCTTTTTACAATACCACTATTTTTCTCCAATACCAGAAAATCATCAGGGCCCAAAAAAGCCATGCTAGTGGGTCGTTTGAGACCCTGGACCACAGTAATTGCCTTCAGGTCAGGATCTTTGATGGTTGGTATATCTATAGGTTTTTCTTGCTTATCTTCTGAAGATTGTCCAAATGATGCGAGACTCGAACAAGCCGTTACAAAAAGCACCATTATTGAAAATAATAAACAAAAAATTATTGTTGAAGGTGATCGCAAATATTCCAAGAGGCCATCTACCTTTATGATCTAGTTCTCTATAAATGTAGCAAGAATAAATTATTTACATGATAGTAGTGAATGACAGATTTTCCAGATACTTATTTTGTATAGTGTATTATCTTCCGATCAACAAAATGACTTTTCTTGATTTGAAGCGTGTTGACGGGTGAACGAGTTATGACAGTCAATATATATAGTATTGTTAAAAAGTAATGGTTGATTGAATCTTCATTTTGCCAAGAATTCAATGATTGTTTCCGCTATTTCTGGCATAGTGATTACTGCATTGTCGATATACTTTGTGCTTTCTTTTCTACTTATTCCGAGTTCAATCACTATTCCTATGTCAATTTCTATATCCTTACTTACCTTGGGATTAATCAAGTATTATACAAATTATGAAGATAAAAAGTACTATACTCAAAATGGAAACAATGGTTCAGCCGATGAATTAGGTAACAACGATAATAATTATGAAATCAATATATCAGAATACAGATCAATTATTACTTTTGTCGTTTTGTTTTTGGCTTCTCTATTAGTATGCACTTTCTTTTCAAATCCTGAAGTAGGGCGGATATTTAAGAGTTGGAATACTATTGATATAATAGGAATAATTGGATTAGGTGCCGGAATTGCTATTTCTTTTTTTATGCCGGGGTATGCAGTAATTCTTCTATTAACAGGAAGATTCAAGCCAAATCCTGTTCTAAAGATCTTATTAGCATATCTGTTTAGTATGTTGATTACTGGCCTAACCGTTTATCTCACAGAAATATTTTTTGAGAATAATATTTTAGAAAACAAGAATTTGATTCTCGCGGTAAATGCCGTTCTGCTTATTGCGGTTGTTATTTATTATCGTGCTCAGATAATCATTCTGTCATCGGGTTCTAACAAACATCAAACAAATTCAATTATTAGGAATAAGCTGAGATTTTTAAAACGGTATTCCTCTGAAATACTCGTTTTTGGAAGTTTACTATCGTTGCTTATCATATCAACAAATTATCTCTACGGAGGAATAACAATAGGTGATCAATGGTATCACCAGAATCGAATAATTCTTTTCATGACAGGTCAGTTCAAAGAATTTGTATCTAACAACGGGGATGAGATTTATCCCCCATTACAGTCTGCCTTACTTGCGGGCTTTACGACACTGTCAGGAATCCCATTAGTTAACACATTTGCTTCCATTGCATTTCTAAATATTAGTGCAGTATTTAGTTTCTATTATTTCTGTTCAATTTGGCTTCCAGGAGACAACAAAAGGGCGGCATTATTTGCCTCCTCTCTATTTCTCATCGCAGCTGGATTTGGATGGATATATATAATCACTTTGGCAGAAGCAAATCCACTAGATTCACAATTTGCATCTATATCCAATTTCGTAGATGACAAGATCAAGGTTTCTGATATAAGGTTATCCGCCAATTTCATGATTGCAGCGTTCCCTGATTTTAGTACAGGACTTATTTACATAGCATTGCCTGCGGGATTTCTCCTTCTGGGACTTGTTCGTACTAAATTCGAAAATAGATTTCATTATGTTTTGATACTTTCACTAGTTACGACTTTAGGTACCTTATCACATGATGAATTTTATATTTTTATAATTATCGCTTCAACCCTGCCATTAATCTACAACATAGAGAAAAAATATAGTGTTTATGTCGCATTGATTATCGCTCTTGCATTTACTTTCGCATTGGATACACTACTACCCGTAAAATACTTTACCACTGTAAGTATCTTCGGAGTACCATTACTCTACCTAGCTTCATTATTTAGCCTATTAATGATGGGATTGTATGCATTACGACAGAATTTCTATAAACTTCGACAATCATTTACGAATCGCCCATTTGTCTCTGGAATAAAAATTGTGGACTGGAAAGGTAAGACAAAATGGATTCCAAAGATGATTTTTGTAGGTATTGCAATCTACCTCTATCTATTATGTTTTATTGTATGGGACGAACTTCCAGCGAATTTTGTAGACACTCATACCCAAAAGTACAACACTCCATGGTACATGTATCCTATGCGATTAGGTGTAATAGGACTTGTCGGATTAGCATCAATTCTTTCATATGTCTTCAAAAGATATGAAAAGGAAGTATTTGTTTTTGGAATATTAATTGTTATTGCTCTTGTAGCAGGTCCATATTACAATGAACAGAGATTTAACAAATATGTAATGGCGGGGATGATCGGTTTTGCAGCCATCATGATATTTCGGTTACTAAGGTTCTTTTCTGAAAAAAAACCAATTCTCAATGGTGTGATAGTTTCGATAATAGTTGTTTCTGCCAGTCTGTCAACCCTTATGTATGTCGGTTATAATGCGCTAGTGATACAAACTCAAGATTATACCGATGCGCTAGACAGACGGAACTTTCCCTCACAAGAGGAACTTCACATGTACGATCTATTGCGGTCAAAAATTCAAGTTGGCGCTAACCCAAATAATATTGCAAGCCTCGCAAATGAATATAATTTGCGGGAAGGGAGTGTAATGTCCAAACTTAATGCATTTACAGGTTTGCCATATATGAAAATAGCTCAAACTGAATACTTGCTGAACGCCTCAACAATAGATTTATTTTATAATCTCTTAGGAATCACTAACACCAAATTCCTGGTAATACCCATTAGTAGTATCAATAACCAAACACTTGGCAATCTAATGAAATTTTCATTGGATAGTTTCCAGCAAGTTTATCATGAGGATAACTTTATCGTTCTAGGAATTCCTTCTCTTCACGGTCCATCTACGGCATCGCAAGGTGAAGTAGGTGTAGTATATAAGAAAGACATATCATTTCTATCAACAGTACAGAACAAAACTCAGTTAAATGTTACTAATGCTACATTTAATTTCGAAAAAAATGACAAGAGGTTTGTACAGATAAATAAGGATAATCAAAATGAAACTGACAATAATGTTACATTCTATGGCTACAAGAAGAATGGTGGAAAAACAATATGGTCAAAAGAGTTTGGTGGAAAGGGAATTAATTATTTGGAATTCAAATTTAGAATAAGTGGAGAGAACAAAACTGGGAAGGATTTAGCGGGCATAAGATGGATTGAGGGAAATATAACTTACTTTCTTGCGCTAACTGATAAGGGATTAGAATTGAGACAGCAGGTATTAAAGGACGGCGACTACGTACTATTATCTCAGAATTCCGAAATTAAAAAGAATGATTTGATATGGTATTTCATAAAAATCGAAAGCCTTGAAAATTCTGTTAAGGTATACGTTGACGACTTGTTGAAAATGAATATTCAAAAGGCTTCATCTGAAATTGCAAATATATCAAAAGTAGGAATTTTTTCGGAAAATAATGCGATTGATATTGAACCCATAATAACCGGAAATTCTCAATCATCTGAAGGGTATTACGACAGAGGAATAACATATGGAAAATACTATCCCATCAGCTCACTTGCTTTTTCTAAAAGTACTTTTAGCACTTTTGAAGATGATGACTTTTCTGCATTATCAAAAAAGATCGTCATACTACCATTTGATCCAGAATACTTGAGTGATATAAAATTCAGAGCCTATATGGACTATGTCCGATCGGGGGGGACCTTGATTGTAATTAACTCCGACAATTCCACCGGGAAATTTGCTAGTGTCTTATCAATAAATAGTACCGCCAATGATACCCAAAAATTTACAACCCTGATAAAGGAAGCTTATCACAATGCTTTTCTCAACATAAGTGGTATGGTAAAAGGTATCATAGTAAATCCATCTTCTGACCTGAATGTTGTTGCCTCTTATTTTGATAAGGAAACCAACCACAGCAGTCCATTTATAATACAAAAAAATCTTTTTAATGGCCATATAATGTATGTTAACGCCAAGGGATATTTCGATGCAATTTATGATAATCCGACAGAATATTTCTCATCACTAGCCAATTTTTCGGAAATGTTGGCCCCAGGTGATGTCCAATCATTAAATCCATTTCCATCAAGTACTATAGAACCCATCAAGCGATTCATAGGGGATGCAGAAATGTCAGGCAAAATATCCGTAAATGGATCATCATTTTCCCTAAGTAACGCATCAATGACACCACACGATCTTAAAGTTGAAACTATTTCCACATCAGACAAATATGGAAATATGAGTACTTACTCTCACAATCAGGAGATAACAAATTTAGAGATTACTGGTCAATATGAAGTAATCATGAATTCAAGTGGATCAATGATTATACCGCAGACCTTATCTGACAACGACTATTTACAAATTGCATTGCCAAGTAAATTTGATATGACGATAAAGGTACCTGATAATGGTAATAAATATAGTCAGGTTAAAATTTTGATGACTAACGGTTCAGCTAATAGTACCATTGTAATAGGTACTGGTTCTACAATTGTATTCAATAATATTATGGTGAAAAGTCATCTGGCATCGGTTCCAGTATTAGTAAAGAACCCAGTAATCAATCTCGATGGAGATTTAAAGTTCGAAAAGTCGAACTTTTACGGGGAATCTACTTATTCTCCATTTGAGATATCTGGGAATGCAACAGTTAGGTTTAGTTTCATCGATGATTATGATGATGCTTACCGAAAAGGAACAAGGACTCAATATATAAGCTACCTTGAATTTTTTGATAGTGATGTAAAGCGAAAGCAGACAAGGCAAGAGATCAAACTTCCTGGGGACATATCTACTGATGTTAAAAAGCGAGGACTCGACGTTCCGCTCCAAAGTATCTTATTTAGTTCAAGTAATATTGCGCTTATTGTAACAACAATAATAGGTACTGCCCTTACTACTTGGTTGATTCGAAAAACTCACTTGTATAAATGACAGCATTAATTGAAATTTCGATGTTCCTTTTAATAAGTGCGATAAGTATAATCCAAATTGAGTATACTTGGATCATTGCCACCATCATTATTTTGTAATACATTTTTTACGTCTCAACTCTTTGAAGTAAGCGAATCTATAGCGACTTGTTTCTCATTTTCGATGGTAAATGCAATAGTAATCAAGTCTCTTATTTACGAGATACTTTTTTCTGAAACTAATCGGTAGGTCATACTTATTGAGTGAGCGTCAATCCGGTGAATTAAATCCGGAGAAAATTCCAGTATAGGCTATATATGAGAATCATACAAAAATCTCCAAGACATGAAGTCAGTCTTGGTTACAGGTGCGGGAGGCTTCATTGGCCGTAATTTGGTTAGTGCATTGTTGAGCGACAAGAATTACGAGCTAATTCTCACGGATAAAAATGGTCCAAGAGATCAATTTTCTGAAATAAGCGAAACTGAGAACCATAGAATATCATATCACCATCTGGATATAACGGATAGGGCGTCTGCGTTTGATATATTCAAGAATCATAAAATAGACACTTGTGTTCATCTTGCTGCCTTGGTTAATGTTGAGGACTCTACAAAATATCCTGACAAAACTATTGAAGTAAACGTGAAAGGAACTATCAACATACTTGATGCCTGCTCCAATAATCATGTTGATAATTTCGTTTTCGCTTCATCAGCTGCAGTTTACGGTCACCCCATGACAATTCCTATAACTGAAAATCACCAATTAAAGCCAATATCGCCGTACGGCATTAGCAAACTACTTGCTGAAAGCCATGTTTCATCTTATATGAGCTCAAAGAAGATTAGAAACACCATTTCACTTAGAATTTTTAATGCTTATGGAGATAGCCAACTTGGTAATGAAAGTGTGATAACAAAATTTGCCAAGAGACTTTCTTTGGGACTCGCTCCTGTTATTCACGGTACTGGATCGCAGAAACGTGATTTTGTTTCTGTAAATGATGTTGTTAATGCCATGTTGTTATCAATCAAAGCTATGCAAGATGGCAGTGATCGACTTGAACCTGCATCTCCTTTGATATTCAACATAGGAACAGGAGTGGCAACGACCATAAAGGATCTGTGCCAACAAATGATTAGTCTAAGTGGACTTGACTTGAAACCTTCTTACAAAAAGGGCAATGATGAAGCTGATATCAACGCAAGTTGTGCCGACATTACTAAAGCTAAGAAATACCTAAATTTTTTCCCAAATACAAACCTTTCAGTAGATCTTGCAAGAATAATTTCATCCACAGTCAAAACACAAATTAAATAGACTGGTATTTGCCCAATATCAAATATTGACTAATGTGCTTCTAATAATGTAAATACTAGAACTATCGCCAGAATGCAGAGATTACTCCAAGGCCCATTATGCATAATCCACCATACGACACCGGTGGAACACTAACAACTAATCCTGCAATAGCCAAACCAATTCCACAGCAGATCGTAATAAATTCTCCCCATCTTCGTTGATTTTTCATCGTCCAAAAAAGGTTGTAAATAGGTATTATAAAAGCATATGTAAATGAAGTTCTGGTAACTTGTCGGGAGTTATTTGTTGCTGGTAAGATAGGGATTTGTAATAAGTATTAAGCAATATTTGATTATGATAAAAGTTATTACGTACCAAACACTTTACCATTCAATGTCGGCAGGAGATATTTGTAAGGGATGTAAGCATCCGAGGGGAGCACATTTGGATATCAAAGGAAATCCTTGTAAATGTGGCGGCGCAGGTAGCGCTTGTTCATGCACTCGCTTTGATCAATAATCTTTAATATCCTAATTTTTAGTTCTGGTAAGTTAAACGGAGTTTTATCTAACTGGTAAGATAGGGATTCAAATTCTGGCACTCACCATCGGAAAAATCAACAAAGCAAAAGCGACCAATGCCATTGAAAACCAAATTGTGTTAGAAGGTAATCCGCTTGCGGAAGTCAAATAATCGACACTCCTGCCCAGTTGGCTGTAGTAAAGACCGCGATCATGGCTAGGAACAGGCTCGGGGTACTCTAGATAACCGAGAAATGAAAAACCAAGAATCGCAATAATTAAAAACCCTTGCATCGCGGGATCAGAAAAATAATTTTCTAACCTTTCCCTATAACACCGTGAATTAGGTGGCCTGTACTTTGACGGAAGTGTCACATCTTGGGGAACACACTCCGCAAATTTTAACTTTTTACCAGCAGAACTGACCTTGATCTCATGTTGATATTAATTAGACAGAACAAAATCGTCAAAAATAAACTGATTGTAGCATGTTTCCCTAATTCGTATCATTCAGCGCTTAAATCTTATTGTAATCTTACAGATCATATAAAAATTGAATTCTAAATTAATTGAAATAATAGTCTCCAAACATAATAAACCAATTGTTTGAATTTAATAGTGCGTGTGGATCAATTTGTACTCTGTTTTCATCACTAGGTTTTATGAAGAGTTTGACTGGATTTGGACAAATAATCTTCGGCCAATTGTAAAAACCCTCACTCTTTAGCAAACGATATTCTAACCAATTAGGAGAACATATCACAGACGCAAGTGCTACGTCACTATTCCAAAGATACCTTAATGCAGACCGTACTAGACTTTTTCCGGATTTTTCATCTTTGGTCCAAAAATCCATAATAAGGCCAATACTAATACCGTGGATTGTAGATAAACTGATGATAATATATCCAAGAATCTTTCCCTCTTTTCCTTTTGAAATTATAGTCTTGTAAATCCTACCAGGCGCCTTTCTATATCTCCAGTTCAAGAATTCTGCGTTGCGAACCTGTCTTATCATTATACTATCATTTGTAGTTTTAAACAATTCGTTGAATTTATTATCAAAATCTGAAGAGTATTCTTCGATCACCGATTCATCAGTCTCTGGTCTGCCCCTCTTCTGCCATAACTTGTCCAATGGGCTCATAATCTTTCGGGGGATCTTCTTATATGCAAAACAGTGAGACAATTTGACAGGCCTTATTAACTGCTTGACAGATAGGGTATTGCATTTATATTTTACAAACCCTTTCAATGAATTTTTATTGGGCGAATCCAATACGAATGGAAACGGATTATCTAAGTTAGCCCTTTTATTAAGTAGCTGTAACATTAACCCCTTCCCTCTGTAATGTGGGGAAACACAAAGAAACTCTCCAGCAATTGCGGTTACATAATATTTATTCATCACAACATAGTTACAAGGAATTGAGCATAATTGCCCCACTAGTTTGTTTCCGTCGTAAGCCATTAGAATTATTCCGGATCCAGCTGGATTTTCTAGAAATAGCCAAGCGTATCGTTTCTCAAATGCAATACCCATCTCTGGTCCAAAACTCTCCGTTACTAGATCACAGCTAGCCCTTATCTCTCCCGTAGTATGTGATGAAATATTATAACTTATCTTGTTCAAATTGGAGTAATTCAAATCTTATCTTTGAAATATAAAATCTTTAGTATCATGATTTCTGCCAAGTTAGAGAATTCTGGCAGTTCGATTAAATATTATTGAAATCTAACACTCTTCACTTGTCTCTTGCAAGAAGTGGCGCATTTTTGATTTTCGAAGCTCTGCTTGTTTATATCATTTCGTTATCTCTAGATCCGATTAAGGCATTTATCGTCAATAAGTTCAGTTCACAGAATACAGTTGTAAATGAGGTAGTTGTAATAGTTGGTATTGCCTCGATCATAATATTCACAATAATAGCATATTATTTGATACATCAATTTAGGAATTATCTGAAAAGCAAAAAAGCAAAAGAAACTGTCGAGGCTAATTTAGATATATTATTACACGATATCGAGGATTTCATAAAAAAATGGAGAGTAACCAGATTCTTACGGCCATCATATAGAAGGGAGATACAACGAAAATCAATTGGCGATAGTAGATTTATGGTAAGGAACCATGCAAATGCAATTCGGAGTAGTACAAAAGGTGTGAAAGTTCTAGTTAATCCAAATGAGAATCTCTTTACGTCACTTGATGAAATTGTAATGGCTATGGCTAATTTGGGTTTGGATATAGAACAAGTGTTCGAGACTGTTGCGAGCATTAAGCAAACTTCCGAATCAAAGTTCAATGAAATGGTATCTGTTGGTGATAATATTTGCGTTAAATTTAGAAATAT
>Ga0068870_10000116_pt1 | contig 27118 bp, 24 predicted proteins | sample KBSMisM62_FD_66599 | JGI IMG/M metagenome (GOLD analysis project Ga0068870, IMG submission 66599) | Miscanthus rhizosphere microbial communities from Kellogg Biological Station, Michigan, USA - KBS Miscanthus M6-2 | ecosystem: Host-associated > Plants > Roots > Rhizosphere > Soil ...
TCGCGTCATCGATTCCCCGCCACAAGGGAGTCGGGGCGTCCGACGCGATGTCGGTCGGCAGCGCGCTGCGAAGTTCGCCCACGTCGCGGGTGAACGCAGGACTGATTGTGACTTCCCGTCCGAACGTCCCCACGCGCACCACGTCGTTCTCTCCCAGCCGCGAAAAGAGTTGATTGGACGCGGCTCGCAACAGCGAGAGGTTGCCTGCCATGCTGCCGGAGACGTCGAGCATCTCGATCAGTCGTACTGGCTGAGGAGTGTTGTCGAAAAGCGTGATCGGCTGCGGCTTGCCTTCGTCACGAACTTCGAAATCTTTCTGCTCGAGCGACGTGATCAGACGGCCGTCGTGGTCGGTCACTGTCACGAAAACGCGCACGGCGTCGCTCGTGCCGCGAAAGATTGGTTGTTGGGGGGATGCGCTCAGATTGAGCACGCACGCGCCAAGTATTAACACCGTGAGGAGCCGGGTCATGCACACTTCTCCATCATTTGCAGGTGGCACCTCACTTGTACAAATATCACGATTGACGGATCCCCGACCTTGACGCGACACTTGTTGGGGCGTATCGTCGAAATTGAATCAAGAATAAGAATCAATCGCAGGGGAGGTCTTATGCCCATGCGTGCAACGAAAGCATCTCACTTCCCGCCATCCCTCGCCGACATTCAGTTCAGAGCGTTGCCGATGCCTGCGAAGCCGCGCAAGTCCCGGGGCGACGTGACCGATCGCATCCGCTGCGAATTCGTGGAGATGCGCGGTTTCTCGCCGACAGTGGACCAGGCCGCCCGGCTGTTCCAGGTCAGCCGCGACGAATGCGTGCGCGTGTTGAACGCGCTGGTCGACGAAGGATTTCTCAAGCAGACTGCCGACGGCAGATACCGACTTCCGCCTCAGCAATAGGGTTACTACCCTTATGTTGGTAGTCCGCACTCACCCATACGGGTGTATACTGCCCGTCCGGAAGCTTAGCCCACCGCTAATCGCGTTCAGCGTCGATCTGATCGTCCTCTGATCTTCCTGCAATGCAGTTGAGCCGAGCGAAAGGTCGCTCAGGCTGGGTTTTCGTGGAGCCTCGCACGTCGCGAGGCCACTGTTACCGTGCAGGAGCGAGTCAGATGGGTCGAAAACTCTACGTCGGCAACCTTCCCTACGAAACCAACGAGCAGGATCTCCAGGAGCTGTTCGCGCAAGCGGGCAACGTCGAGAGCGTCACGGTGATGCGGGATCGCGACACGGGTCGAGCGCGTGGCTTCGCCTTTGTCGAGATGTCGTCTGACGACGACGCCCAGAGTGCCATCACCAAGTTGAACGATCAGCAGTTTGGCGGACGGCGGCTGACGGTGAATGAAGCACGACCTCAGGTTCCACGTTCCGGTGGCGGCGGCGGTGGCGGATACGGCAACCGCGGTCCCTCGCGTCGCAGCGAGCCTCGCTGGTAAGAGCATCACCCGGGCGGGTCTGCGTCACATGGACCCGCCTGGCATCTGCCGGGTCGTTCGAGCAGGACCTCGGCTGACGCGCGATCTTCAGCGGTCGGTGTTGTGGTGTCCATTCAGGAGGCGGACGTGCGAGGTTTTACGATTGGCGATCGGGTCTCTCAACTGCAATACGGCACCGGCACCGTTCGGCTCGTCGATGAACATCACACGGTCATCGACTTCGATGAGCACGGACTTCGACGTTTCGCCACGGCGATGGTGAAGCTCGAACGCTCCGCGACTGTCGAACCCGACAAACCACCCAAGCGCACGCGGAAGAAGGCGGCGCCGAAGCAAGTCTGACGTTCCGCGACCGGGGCTGTCAGCCGCGATAGCGAACGTCGTCCGCCACTAGCCTCGATAGGCGGACGTCGTCCGCCACTAGCCTCGATAGCGGACGTCGTCCGCCATTAGCCTCGATAGCGGACGACGACGGCCGTCAGGTCGTCCGCCTGCGGAATTCCGCGCGTGAAGCGCTCGAGTGCGCTCAGGAGTCGATCCAGGATGGTCTCGACTGGTTCGCGCGCGTGCGGCGCGATCGTGTCGCGGATCCGTGCTTCGCCGAATTCCTCTCCTTCGACATTCATTGCTTCGACGATGCCATCACTGAAGAGGACGATGGTGTCGCCGGCCTCGAGTTGCCTTTCGGCCTGCTCGTAGACGGCGTCGGGGAACGCACCGACCAGCGTTCCGCCCACCTCGAGCCGTTCGCAGGTCGTGGCCGAGAACAGTAACGGCGGATTCTGCGCGGCGTTGCAATAGGTCAGCGACCCGGTCGGTGTCATCGAGCCGAAGAATATCGTCGCGAGTCGCGATTCGATCCGACGTGACAGGAGCACGCGGTTGACGAGCGAAATCAGATCCTTGGGCGCAACCGCCGTCCCGATGTGAGATCCGAAGATTCCTTGAATCACCGCGGTGACGAGTGCCGCCGGCGGGCCTTTGCCGGTCACGTCGCCCAGCGCAAAACCGAACGCGCCGCCGGACAGTTCGAGATAGTCGAAGAAGTCACCGCCGATCGTGCGGCTCGGCACCGACGCGCCGACGGCGACATAGAACGCGCCCTCACGCCGCGGTTCCGGGAGCAGCGCCTGCTGAATCCGCGATGCCGTTTGCAACTCTTGATCGAGCCTCGCCTTTTCCATCGACTCGCGATAGAGGCGGGCGTTCTCGATCGCGGTTGCGGCTTCGGTTGCCAGCGTCTCGAGAGCGATCGGTGCTGATGCTGAGAATCTCCCCCGCTCTTTGCTATCCAGATAGAGGACGCCGATATTGGCGCTGGTTGGACGCTCCTCGTTTCGCTCCACGTATCGCACGAGCCTCAGGGGTGCGCACAGCACGTGACGGATCCCGAAGCCGATCGTCTGCGTGTGCGATTGCGGCAAGTCTCCCTCGAGCAGGTCGGCGACGACTTGCACCTGGCCGGTGGCGAATACCTGCTCGGGAATCTTGCGGCTGATCTGGAAGCCTGATGGTTCGTCCGAGATGCGGCCGGCGCGGCGGGCGACCGTCATCTCGAGCGTCCCCTGCTTGTCGGCAAGCATGATGAAGCCGCGCTCGGCCCCGGTTGTTTCGATCGCCGCATCGAGCACGACTGCGAGCACTTCGTCGAGCACCCGCTCACTCCCCATTGCCTTGAGCGCCGCAAGCAGCGTCGCCAGCTGGCGAAGCTCCCCCGTTGCGCCAGCGCGGCTGTCGTCGCGCGAATCGCGCTCCGCTGCGAAAAACATCAAGGCGGCCCCGCCACGTCCGCACTCGATCTGGTCGGAATGGGTCAGTGCCTGCTCGATCACTCGCACGCCGTTGACGTACGTGCCGTATTTGGAATCGCGATCGCGGAGCACGTAGTGGCCGTCGACGAGGACGATCTCGGCGTGGTCTCGCGAGACCTGACCGCCGGTCAGGACGAGGTCGCTTTCGGGGCGGCGGCCGATCCGGAAAACGGCCCGGTCGATCGCGATGACGCGATGACCGAGCGAATCGCGAACGCTGAGTCGCGCTCCAAGTGATGTGGTCACTATTGGAGGAGGATTTTAACGTAGTGTCTGAGTCGAACGGTGCGAGGGAGCGAGAGTGCGACAGTGCGAAGGGCAGTCCGATGTTCGAACGGGTCCGTCGGCCCTTCGCACCGTCGACCCTTCGCACCGTCGACCCTTCGCACCGCACGTCTTCGAGCTCTAGTCCGTTACGCAGCCCTCGGATGCCGACCCGACGAGCCGCACGTACTTCGCGAGCACACCGCTCGTGGCCTTGGCCGGAGGCGCAGCCCACGCCTGCCGTCGTCGCGCCAGTTCGTCATCGCTGACATCGACGGTCAATTGACACGCCGCGGCGTCGATGGTGATGCGATCGCCGTTGCGCACGAGCGCGATCGGACCTCCCTCCTGCGCTTCTGGCGTGATGTGCCCGATGATGAACCCATGCGACCCGCCCGAGAAGCGGCCGTCGGTGAGCAAGGCGACGTCGGCTCCAAGGCCGGCGCCCATAATCGCCGATGTCGGCGTGAGCATCTCCGGCATGCCGGGCCCCCCCTTGGGGCCCTCATAGCGGATCACCACCACGTCGCCCTTGGCGATCTCTTTGTTCTCGAGACCGGCGAGCATGGCTTCCTCGGAATCGAAGACCTTTGCGACGCCGGAGAAGCGCTCCCCTTCCTTGCCGGTGATCTTCGCCACTGAACCACGCGGCGCGAGGTTGCCGTGCAGGATGCGGATGTGACCGCGCGCGAAGACCGGGTTTTCGAGTGTGTGAATGATCTCCTGGCCAGCTTTGAGGTGTGCGGCGCTCTCGAGATTCTCTGCCAGCGTCCGTCCGGTCACCGTCATGCAGTCGCCGTGCAGGTAGCCGCGCTCGAGCAGGTACTTCATCACGGCGGGCGTGCCGCCGACCGCGTGCAGATCCTCCTGAACGTACCGTCCGCTCGGCTTGAGGTCGGCGAGCAGCGGTACTCGATCGCTGACGTTCTGGAAGTCGCCAAGCGCCAGCTTAACGCCGGCCGCCTTCGCAATCGCAAGCAGATGCAGGACGGCGTTGGTCGAGCCGCCGACAGCCATGATCATCGTCATCGCATTCTCGAACGCCTTGGGCGTCAGAATGTCTCGCGGCTTCAGGTCGCGTTCGAGGAGCACCCGGATGGCGGCACCGGCGCGCCGGCACTCGTCGCCCTTGCCCGCGTCTTCGGCCGGAACCGACGAGCTGAATGGAAGCGACAGGCCGAGCGCCTCGATCGCGACCGCCATCGTGTTGGCCGTGTACATGCCGCCGCAGGCGCCCGCTCCGGGGCAGGCATGACGAACAATGTCGAGCCGCTGTTCATCGGTAATAGTGCCGGCGAGATACTCGCCGTACGACTGGAACGCCGAGATGATGTCGCGCGGCTTGCCTTGCGCGTGGCCGGCGCGGATCGTTCCGCCATAGACCATCAACGACGGCCGATTGAGCCGCGCCATGGCGATCACGCTGCCCGGCATGTTCTTGTCGCAGCCCGGTACGGTGATGAGCGCGTCGTACCACTGTGCTCCCACCACGGTCTCGATGGAGTCCGCGATCAGGTCGCGCGATGGCAGCGAGTAGCTCATGCCCTCGGTTCCCATCGACAAGCCGTCGCTCACGCCGACCGTGTTGAAACGGAGGCCGACCAGGCCCGACGCCGTCACGCCTTCCTTGATCTGCGCCGCCAGCCGATCGAGGTGCATGTTGCACGTGTTGCCCTCGTACCACATGCTGCAGATGCCGACCTGCGGCTTCTTCAGGTCGGCGTCGGTGAGGCCGACGCCGTACAGCATCGCTTGCGATGCGCCCTGGCTGCGCGGCTGGGTCACGCGAGAAGAATATTTGTTCATGTCCTGCTCTTTGGACCCGCCGAACAGTTACACCGTCGCTGGTTGTGGCAGTTTCACCGGGTCGAGGAAGGGCATCATATCGCGCAGCTTCGATCCGACGATCTCGATCGGATGATTGCGGTCCTGCTCGCGCAGCTTCCTGAAATTCGGCAGTCCGTTCTCGTTCTCGTCGATCCATTTCCTGGCGAATTCGCCGGACTGGATCTCCTTCAGCATCTGCCTCATCGTTGCCTTGGTCTCGGCCGTGACGATGCGCGAGCCGCCGACGTAGTCACCATATTCGGCGGTATCAGAGATCGAGTACCGCATGTACTGCAGACCGCCGCGATACATGAGATCGACGATCAGCTTCAACTCGTGCAGACACTCGAAGTAGGCGATCTCGGGCTGGTAGCCGGCCTCGATGAGGGTCTCGAATCCGGCTTTCACGAGCGCGCTCGTGCCGCCGCACAGAACGGCCTGCTCGCCGAAGAGATCCGTCTCGGTCTCCTCCGCAAAGGTTGTCTCGATGACGCCCGCGCGCGTGCAGCCGATGCCTCTGGCGTATGACAGCGCCGTCGCGCGCCCCTTCCCGGTGACATCCTGATGCACGGCCAGCAAACCCGGCGTGCCGGCGCCTTCCTTGAAGACCTCACGGACGCGATGACCGGGCGCCTTCGGCGCCACCATCGTGACGTCGACATCAGCCGGCGGCACGATCCAGTTGAACCGGATCGCGAAGCCATGCGCGAACATCAGCATTTTGCCGGCGGTGAGATGCGGCGCAATGTCGGCCTTATAGACCTTGGCCTGGTGCTGATCGGGAATGAGCACCATGACCACGTCGGCCCACTTCGAGGCATCGGCGACGGAGAGCACCTTGAGCCCGGCGGCCTTGGCTTTGTCCGCGGACTTGCTGCCGGCCTGCAGGCCGACGACGACTTCCACGCCGCTGTCCTGGAGGTTCAGCGCGTGTGCGTGCCCCTGCGATCCATATCCGATGACGGCGACCTTCTTCTGGCGAATGAGGTCGATATCCGTATCCTTGTCGTAGAACATCGTGGCCATGATTGCTCCTCAGTGCGTGACTGGCTGATCTGTGATCTTCGATTGTCGATCGTCGATTCGTTGTTGATTGGAGATTGATGATTGTTGATGAGTGATGACGCCAAATCACCAATCAAAGATCAGCAATCGTCACGGAATCAATATCAAAGATCGGCAAATCAACGATGACGAGATTACGAATATTGCGTCGCGGACAAGGTGATGTCGCCGCGCCGCATTGCGACTCGCCCGGTTCGAACCATCTCGATGATTCCCAGTGGCTCGAGGCGTGAAATGACGGCGTCGACGTGCGGCGGTTCGCCCGTGATCTCCAGCGTCATCGTCTGCTCGCCGGAATCGACGATGTGCGCGCGCGTTTCATCGACCACGCGCAACAGGTGGGCGCGATCGTGTCCGGCGACGGCGACTTTGACGAGCGCGAGGTCGCGCGCAACGGCGGGCACCTCTTCGAGGTCCTCGACCTGCAGCACGTTGACGAGCTTGTAGAGATAGGCGGTGACGCGCTCGGCGCTGACCTGATCGCTGTCGATGACGAGCGTCATGCGCGAGATACCTGGCACATCGGTGCGGCCGACGGTCAGCGACTCGATATTGAAGGCACGGCGTCTGAACAACGACGCCACGCGGTTGAGCACGCCGGGCTTGTCTTCGACGAGGGCGACGAGTGTGTGATGCATCTTGTGCGAGCCTATATCGGGTCCGCGCCCGTCTCGACGAGCACGGATGTCTGCTGCGGCCGGCGAATCATCGCGTCCAGATCGGCGCCCGCGGGCACCATCGGGTAGACGCTGTCTTCCTGCTCGACGCGGAAGTCGATGAGCACGGTACCTTCCGCCTCCCTCGCCCGTTGGACGACGTCCTGGACTTCCGGGCGCTTCTCGACGCGCAGGCCGAGCAGCCCATGCGCCTCGGCGATCTTGACGAAATCAGGGCTGCGCAGCGGCGTCGCGGCGTAGCGGCGATCGTAAAAGAACTCCTGCCACTGGCGGACCATCCCGAGATAGCCGTTGTTGATCACGGCTACGTTGACTTTGACGCCTTCCTGCGCCGCGGTCGAGAGCTCGGCCTGTGTCATCTGGAAGCCGCCGTCACCGACGATCGCCCAGACTTCGGCATCGGGGCGAGCCATCTTGGCGCCGATCGCCGCGGGAAGTCCGAAGCCCATCGTCCCCAGGCCACCCGAGGTGATGAGCGTGCGCGGTGACTCGTGGTGGTAATACTGCGCTTCCCACATCTGGTGCTGACCGACGTCGGTGACGACGATGGCCTTGCCCTCGGTGATCCGCCAGATGTCGTTGATCACGTGCGGAGCATAGAGATGGCCGTTGTCGGGCAGTGACTGGATGTCATGAACCGCCGACGTGCCCTTCATCGAACCGATGTACTTGAGCCAGGGATCGTGATCGGCTGGTTTCACGACTTCGAGCAGATCCTTCAGCGCCTCGCGCAGGTCCGCGACGATGGCCGCATCAGCCCGGACGTTCTTGTTGATCTCTGATGGATCGATGTCGATGTGAATCTTCTTGGCATTGACGGCGTAGGTCTTGATGTTGCCGGTCACGCGATCGTCGAACCGCATGCCGAGCGCGATGAGGAGATCCGCCTCTTGGATCGCGTGGTTGACCCAGGACTCGCCATGCATACCCATCATGCCGATGTGGAGCGGATGACTCGCGGGGAATCCACCGAGCCCGAGCAGCGTCATCGCAACCGGCGCATTGATGCGCTCGGCGAACTGGCGCACTTCATTCATCGCACCGCTCTGCACGATGCCCTGACCGGCGAGGATGACGGGGCGCTTGGACTGCGCAAGCAGCTCGGCGGCCGACAGGATCTGTGATTGCGGAACCGTCAGCTTGGGGCGATAGCCTCGAATCTTCACCGGCGACGGATCCCACGCCCAATCGATTTTCGCTTGCTGTGCGTCCTTGGTGATGTCGACCAGCACCGGACCAGGACGGCCGGACTTCGCGAGGACGAACGCCTCTTTCATCGCGGGCATGATGTCTTCGACCCGCGTCACGAGATAACTATGTTTTGTGATCGGCAGGGTGATGCCGGTGATGTCGGTCTCCTGGAACGCGTCGTAGCCGATCAACTTGCTCGGCACCTGTCCCGTGATGCACACCATCGGGACCGAGTCCATCATCGCCGTGGCGATGCCAGTGACGAGATTGGTCGCTCCCGGACCTGAGGTCGCCATCGCCACGCCGACCCCGCCGCCAGCCCGGGCGTAGCCGTCTGCCATGTGGGAAGCACCCTGTTCGTGTCGAACCAGGACGTGCTTGACCGGATAGTCGAGCATTGCGTCGTACGCGGGAAGGATTGCTCCACCCGGATATCCGAAGACTGTTGTGACACCCTCGTAGACGAGGCATTCCCAGATGATCTGCGCACCCGTTCGCTGCGTGGCCATGAACCCAGTGTGCACTGCCGACGTACATCAGTCAAATTGATAGTCGTTCCGACAAAATAAGATGCCGTAATAAGCCCGGCCGCGTGCGGCATGGCGCGAAGCGTCGCCCGTCACACAGTTTTGTATTCGGCTTCCCGTTCTGAACTCCCGAAAATGCACGTCCTCGCCCGGCATTCCGGTCGGCCCAGTCCTTGAAACTCACTGCCTCAGAGGATGGAAAAGTCATGAAAACCCATTGGATTGCGGCCGCGCTTCTCAGCTCGACCCTGGCAATTGCGTGCGAAGAAGCCGGTCAAAACACAGCCAATTCGACCGCGGCGTCCACGCCGCCCGAATCGGCCCCCGCGCCTGAGCAGGCACCTGCTCCTCAGACTGCTCCCGCGCCACCGTCCTCGACGACGACCGTGGCCAGGCAGCAGGCGGCTCCCGCGACTCCGGCGCCTCGACCCAGACCGGCCCCGGCTCCATCGGAGAGTGCTCGCTCGGAAGCGGCTCCGCGTCCCGCAGCCCCGCCGAAGCCCCGCTTCCGCGAGGTCGCGGTTCCGACGGGTACTCAGTTGCCGCTCGAGTTGACGACGGCGCTGTCGACCGAGACGGCGCAGGTCGAAACACCCGTCTCTGCACGGCTGCGCCAGCCTGTTGTCGTGGATGGTCTGACAGTCTTCCCCGCCGGCGCGGTGTTCCATGGGAACGTCACGGAAGTGGAACGTGCCGGGCGCGTGAGAGGACGTTCACATCTCGCATTTCGATTCACCGAAGTCGAGATGAACGGTCAGCGCGATCAGGCACGCACCAGCGTCGTCAGCTTCGAAGGTGAAGCGACGAAGGGCGAAGACGCAACCAAGGTTGGCGCTGGCGCAGGTATTGGCGCGGTGATCGGTGGAATCGTGGGCGGCGGAAGTGGAGCCGCCAAAGGTGCCGCGATCGGTGGAGCCGCGGGCGCCGGCGCGGTCCTGGCGACGCGTGGCCGCGACGTCGTGCTGCCCGCCGGCCACGAAATCTCAGCGGCGCTGTCGTCACCGTTCGAGCTTCGAGTAGAACTTCAGTAACTGAACGCTGAAAGAGCATCAACGCCCAAATTCCAACTCCCAACTCCCAAACGTACCGGGTTTTGGGAGTTGGATCGCCCGCCTCTACTGCTCTGTTTCAATAGTCTTCGCGTCCCGCCCTCCGTCGAATCCGATCTTGCCGTGAGTTCCGTCACAGAAGGGCTTCGTTGACGATGCCCCGCATCGGCATAGCGCAATAGGACGGCGATCGATCACGTACTGCGCGCCCTCCCAATCGATGACGGTGACCTCATCGCTCTCGATGACGTACGGACCGTTGCGGCGCAATCTGATCGTGACCACGTCGAACCACCTCACGTAGTGTCCGGCTTCAGCCGGACCTTCAAAATTGACTCGGATTGCGACCGATTCCCACGATGCTGCAGGCGTAAATCATGTTGAGCTTTCGTCGTGCAGCTTCCGCCATCAGGCCATCGCTCTCAGCGCCCGGGTTGATCCAGATTTCGGCAATCTGCTTCTGCTCGAACTCCGGGAGCAAACGCTCGGCGACCTCGGGCTGCACATACACCGTCGCCATATCGATTGGCCCCGGTACGTCCAGCACGGACGCGTATGTCTGGAGTCCTTCGACGGCTTCTTCGTTCGGATTAATGGCAAAGACCGTGTAGCCCTCGGCGACGAACGCCCGGAGCGCCTTGTTTCCGAACTTCCTGCGATCGCTCGACGCCCCCACAACCGCTACCGTTTTCGACATGCAGGAATTATCTCAGGCTGGAGGAAAAATCTTTCCAGGGTTCAGGATGCCTGCTGGATCGAACGCCGCCTTGACCCGTTTCATGAGTGCGATGACGTCACCGGAGAGCTCGACCGACAGATACGGGGCCTTCGCGAAGCCGATACCGTGCTCGCCGCTGATCGATCCTTCGAGCGCAACCACGCGCTCGAAGAGTTGGCGCTCCGCCTGTCGCGCTCGCCTCAATTCCTCAGCGTCACTCTTGTCGACCATGAGATTGACATGGATGTTGCCGTCGCCCGCATGTCCGAACGAAGCGACGCGCAGTTCGTACTGACGCGCCAGGTCACCAACAGTGTCGAGCAACGCAGGAACACGCCCGCGCGGTACGACGACGTCGTGATTGATCTTCAGCAATCCTGTCGCCCGCAGGGCGAGCGAGAGTTGCCGTCTCACACTCCATACGTCCTCACGCTCGGCTTCGGATTCAGCGCGGCGGATTTCCAGTGCGCGCGCGTCGCGACATGCCGCCTCGACCAGGCGGCTCTCCTCGTTCGCTGCGGCCTGGACGCCGTCGCATTCGACGATTACCACTGCGCTGGCACCGGCCGGCACCACAGCGCGACCAAGGTGCGCCTCGACCGCCCGCAGCGACTCGCCATCGACGAGTTCAATCGCCGCCGGAACCACTCGCCGCTTGATCAACTCGGAGACCGCATCGACGGCGTGCCGAGCGTCGCGAAACGCCGCCGATAGTGTTATTCGAACAGGCGGCTTCGGGATCAACCGCAAGGTCACTTCCGTGATGATCGCGAGCGTCCCTTCGGATCCGACGAGCAGCTGCGTGAGGTCGTATCCGACGACGTTCTTGACCGCCTTCGATCCCGTTCGCACGATCTCGCCCGTTGGAAGCACGGCTTCCAGCGCAAGCACATAGCGTTTCGTGGTGCCGTACTTGAATGCGCGCGGGCCGCCGGCGCATTCAGCGACGTTTCCGCCAATCGATGACATGTCCAGGCTGGCAGGATCGGGGGGATAGAACAGCCCGACGCGCTCGACCGCACGCTGCAGGTCCCCGTTGATCACATTGGGCTCGACGACGGCGAGCAGGTTTACTTCGTCGATTTCGAGAATGCGGTTCATCCGCTCGAGAGACAGCACGACGCCGCCAAGCGTGGGTACCGCGCCACCTGTGTACCCGGTGCCTGCGCCGCGAACGACGAGCGGGATCCGGTACTGCGTGCATAAGCGAGCCACCTGCGAGATCTCTGCAGTGGTTCGCGGAAGGACGACTAGATCTGGAGGATGACCCTGCCCTAACGCGTCAGCGGCATATGCCGAACGCGACTGTTCATCATCGCGCACGCTCTCGGCCCCAACCGCTCCGGCGATCGACTCTCGAAAGCTGCTGTGCACAATCAGTGTGGCGCGGGCGTACCGGATGGCTGAAGTGACTCGGCGAATCGGAGAATGCGCGTCGCTCCTTCGCGGAGCCGGTCCATCGAGGTCGCGTAAGAGATGCGGATGTACCCCGGCGCCTCGAATGCCTCTCCCGGCACGACGACGACATGCTCGCGCTCGACGAGCGCCCGGGCGAACTCGGCCGAGGTGCGGATGCCCTCGGGCGACAGCAGACCGGAGACGTCGGGCAGCAGATAGAACGCGCCGCGCGGCCTCTCGCAGCGAATTCCCGGGTGCGCGGTCAGCCACGCGTGAATGTTGTCTCGCCGCCGTCGATACTCATCCAGCATCTCGAACACGGCGTCCTGCGGCCCTTTGACGGCAGCGAGCGCCGCCTTTTGCGTAATCGACGTGATGTTCGACGTCGACTGGCCCTGGATGACGTTGAGCGCGGCAGTCAGTTCCTTCGGTGCAATGCTCCAGCCGCAACGCCACCCGGTCATCGCATATGCCTTCGATGCCGAGCCTGCGAGCACGGTTCGCTCGCGATGCCGCTCGAACAGCACCCTGGGAAGGTTGTGCGCGACAGGGTCGTATACGAGTTGCTCGTAACACAGGTCGGCGATGATCCAGATGCCCCGTGCGGCGGCTGATTCCGCGATCTGCGCCATGGTTTCTTCGTCTATGAGTGCGCCGGTTGGGTTGCTCGGCGAATTCAGGATGACGGCCTTCGTCCTGGTCGTCATCGCCGCAATCACCGCGTCGGCACGCACGGTGAAGCCGTCGTCGGATCTGGTGGTGACGATGACGGGCGTCGCACCCATCAGCTTCACCTGCTCGGGAATCGTCGGCCAGTACGGCGCGTGGGTGATCACCTCGTCACCCGGGTCAAACAGTGCAAGGGCGGCGTTGAAGAGCGCCTGCTTGCCACCCGCTGTAATCACCACTTCCGTTGGTGCAATCGCGACTCCGTAATCCTGCCGGTAACGGGCGCAAATCGCTTCACGCAACTCCGGGATACCGGAAGCGACGGTGTATCGGGTGAAGTTCGCATCAATTGCTGCTTTGCCCGCATTCTTGACATGAGCCGGAGTTGGAAAATCAGGCTCTCCCGCGCTGAAGTCGACGACGTCGAACCCTGCGCGGCGCAGCCGCTCCGCTTCAGCGGCGACCTGGAGAGTCGGCGATGCCGACACCTGGGCGAGGCGTTTGGCCAGCATCGTCAGGACCGCTTCCCGTGCTTGCGCCTCATCCACGTTTCGACGGCGGGTGGCACGAGGCCGGTGACTTCCCCGCCCAGGCTGAAGACTTCTTTGATCAGGCGCGAGCTGAGATAGGTGTACTGCTCGGCCGGCATCATGAAAACGGTCTCGAGCGATGGTTCGAGGTGACGATTCATCAACGCCATCTGGAACTCGTACTCGTAGTCCGAGACGGCTCGAATACCCCGAATGATGGCGCTCGCACGCCGGCGGCGCGCGTAATCGACCAGCAAGCCATCGAACGTGTCCACTTCGACGTTCGGATACTCGGAGAAAACGTCGCGAATGATCTGGATGCGCTCATCGGCCGTGAAGAGCGGGTTCTTTTCCTGGTTGACCAGCACGGCGACGAGAATTCGCTCGAACAGGTGTGCGCTTCGCAGGATGATATCGACGTGCCCGTTCGTAATCGGGTCGAATGAACCGGGAAAGATTGCCAGGCGACCATTCGGGGGATCAGGTGGGCTCATAGCTGCTCTGACGTACGGGCCGATGCGCGGGCTCTGGTGAACATCGTCAACGTGCTGTCGCCGGACCTGACGTCACGCACGCGCTCGAGCGATGGCGGCACGTCCGGGTCCTGACGGCTGGCGCGCTCGAGCACCAGCAAGCCACTCGTCGATAACAGGCCGGCCGCTTTATCGAGCACGTAGAGGACGTTCTTAATGTCGTACGGGGGATCCAGCAGGATCAGATCGAAACTGCCCGCAACACCACCGCGCCACGCCAGGAAGTCGCTGCACGCCACAGTATAGCCGCCCTTCAGGCCGCAGACGTGCGCGTTCTCTTCTATCAGCGCTGCGACACGGCGGTCGTTTTCGACGAAGGTGACATGCGCCGCCCCGCGACTGATCGCTTCGAGCCCGAGGGCGCCTGTGCCCGCGTAACCGTCAAGAACATGCGCTCCCGCAATCCGCGGCGCGAGGATGTTGAATAGCGTCTCGCGCAGCTTGTCCGAGGTCGGCCTCACACCTTCCCATTTGGGCGTCTTCAGCCGACGGCCCTTGAATTCACCCGCGATCACGCGCAAAACGTCAACTCCAACGCACGCTAAAGCATGCGCGCTCTCTCTACGAGAGAGAGGGGTGTGAGCGGACTCTTCTCCGAGTCAGCATGATTGTCTTCATCCTGATGTTCCGGGCATTTTGTATTCTCCGAAGTAGTCCTCCGGTGCTGCACTGACCTTAGAAACGATTATCCACTACCGTCTGCGGAGGACGGCATGCAGCCAGCGTCGCGCGCACAGTGCGCTGAGTGGCTTTGCGGCGTCCAGCGCGCGGCTTCTGAGCCGCGGGTGTAGAATCGGCGCATTCTAAGTCGCACGTGGTTAGCGCGTGCACAGGAAGGCTTCCGTCACGATGACGCCCGAACGGTGGGCCGCGGTTGAGAGGCTGTACCATTCGGCGCTGCAACGGGACGCGTCTGAGCGCGAACGATTCCTGGCCGAGGCATGTGCGGGTGATGACGCACTGCGAGGCGAAGTCAAGTCGCTGCTCGCGCACGATGGGAGCGCTGCTTTTCTGAGTACTCCGGCCGCTGTGCAGGCCGGTCACGTCATGCCGAGCGGCTTGTCAATTGGTCACACTGTTGGGCAATACGTGATCTCTGCCCACCTTGGGGCAGGTGGGATGGGAGAAGTCTATCGCGCGCGCGACCAGAAACTCGGTCGCGATGTCGCGATCAAGATTCTGCCGACGGTCTTCACGTCTGACCAAGAGCGCCTGGCGCGGTTTGCACGAGAAGCGCGGATCCTGGCCGCGCTGAATCATCCACACATCGGCGCGATCTACGGTGTCGAAGACACCGGTCCGGTGCGCGCCCTCGTACTGGAATTGGTGGACGGCCCGACGCTGGCCGATCGGATTCAGCACGGGCGAATTCCAGTGGCCGAAGCATTGAAGATCGCGCGGCAGATCGCCGACGCCCTCGAGGCGGCGCACGAGAAGGGTATCGTCCACCGCGATCTGAAACCTGCCAACATCAAGGTCACACCTGATGGTGTCGTGAAGGTTCTCGACTTCGGCCTCGCAAAAGCAGCAAGCGGTGACACAGGTGCCGACCCGTCACAGTCGCCGACGATCACCGTCGCCGGCACGCGTGAAGGCGTCCTGCTCGGCACGGCCGCCTACATGAGTCCCGAGCAGGCGCGCGGCCAGGCAGTCGACAAGCGGACCGACATCTGGGCATTCGGGTGCGTACTCTACGAGATGCTGACAGGTCGCGCCGCGTTTCCGGGGTCTTCGGTCTCTGACACTCTGGTGGCCATCCTCGAGCGGACACCAGACTGGACCGCGTTGCCGAACGCGACACCGGCCGCCATTCAGCGCTTGCTCCAGCGCTGTCTCGAGAAGGATTCCAAGCTGCGCCTTCACGACATCGTGGACGGGCGAATCGAAATCGACGATGCGCTCAGAGCCAAGCAGAGCGATCCGGCGCCGCAGCTCCGTTCACGTTGGCTGAAGCTTGCCGCGGCAGGGGCCGTCGTGATCAGTGTCGCGCTCGGTGGCTGGGCGGTCTCGCGCCTTCGTCAGCCGGCCGCCGAGGCACCAGTGCTTCGTCTTCAGATCAATCCGCCGGACGGCGGTCAGTTCGACCGGCTCGGCGCCTTTAGTCCAAGTCTCGCGTTGTCTCCTGACGGCAGGACGGCCGTATTTGGTGCAACCGTGGACGGCAAGCGTGCACTGTGGCTGCGATCTCTTGACGACACGAAGGCTCGCCCATTGAGCGGCACTCAGAACGCGACATGGCCTTTCTGGTCGCCGGACGGGAAATCCATTGCCTTCTTCTCTCAAGGAAAGCTCTGGCGAATAGACATAGCTGGCGGCAACCCATTCGCTATCTGCGATCTGACTCGGATTATGGGGGGCGTGTGGGCGCCAGACGGTCGCATCCTCGTGGGAATTTTCGGCGGGACCCTCGCTTCGGTGCCCGCCTCGGGCGGGACGCTCTCACCGCTGACCGCACTCGACATGTCAATGGGGGACCGCGCACATGTGTGGCCGCAGTTGCTTCCCGGTGGACACTTCCTGTATTGGGCGGCCAGCAGCAAACCAGAACATAACGGTGTTGTGTACGCCGCGTCGTTCGAGAAGCCGAACGAGCGGATCAGCCTCGTCACCTCGGAAACACGTGCCCTATACGCTACGGGTCCTGATGGGCAGGGGTACCTGTTGTGGCAGCGCGCCGGAACGCTGGTGGCCCAGGAATTCGACGGTGCGACTCTCGAGTTTGCAGGCGAACCGCGGCCGATCGCCGAAGGCGTGGGCGTCGTCGCCGCGAGCGCAATTATAGCCGTGACAGCCTCGACCAATGGCACGCTGCTGTATGCATCCCCGGACTTGCAGCAACTCACATGGTTCGATCGGGCGGCGAAACTGCTGGGAACAGTGGGTGATCCCGGCGTGTTCTTTTCAGGCATTCGTATTTCACCCGACGGCAAGCAGATTGCCACTACGCGCATCGATGCAGGTCGGGATCTCTGGCTGATCGATGCGGATCGAGGAACCTCCCGCCGGACGACGCACGATTCGGGGGGCGGCTTCGACCCGCAGTGGTCTCCTGACAGTCGCACGATTCTATTTACTGGCGAGAACGTAACGGCCCTCTACCGGAAGGACGCCGCGGGAGCCGGACCGGATCAGCGCCTCGGGTCTTTGCCGTTATCCAACCTCACAGACTGGTCGCACGATGGCCGCTTTGTCTTGGGCACGCGGGGAACGGTCGAGACGCAGACCGACATCTGGGTCCTGCCCGTCACCGCGGATGGACAACTGGTGCCGGACGCTGCGGTCAAACCATACCTGCGCACGCCCGTCAGCGAATCAGGAGGCCGCTTCTCACCTGAGGCGACCCCGCGCTGGGTCGCTTATCAATCGAACGAAAGCGGTCGCAACGAAGTCTACGTTCAATCTTTTCCGGACGCACGAGGTCCACACCGCATTTCCGCGGACGGCGGTACGGCGCCGCAGTGGGGGCGGGACGGTCGTGAGCTGTTCTATCGATCCGCGGCTGGCAAGGTTGTAGCAGTGAACGTGACGCTCGGATCCGACACCGTCGCGGCCTCCTCGCCGCGAGAGCTGTTTACCATTCCGCCGGAATCATTTTTCGAAGTGGCTCCGGATGGCCAGCGCTTCCTGGTGAACGTGCTGGATCCCACTTCTCACCCTCTGACCGTGATCGTCAACTGGCCCTCGCTCATGAACTCGCGGGCAAACGGGCAGTAGGCTGACTCGGACCAGCCGCCTCTCCTAACGACGCCGCAATTCGTTGAGGACTGCCTCGCCCGCGGCGGTCGCTGCAGGCGTCTCGAATCGATCGCGCCCTGTCGGCGCGTATCGTCGATAGAAGAAGAACATCTTGGTACCATCCGTGATGGCCGGCTGTTCGGACAACACTTCAATGACATGCTGGAGCTCATGCCCGATTGCACGGAGTAGCTCGACGTCCGAATCCAGCCTCTTCCGGTCGATGACGACTCGCATTATGCGATTCGAACCGTTCAACACCATCCACATTGTCAGGCATGCAGGAACGCCTTGGGCACACTTCCCGGGTTCCACGTAGACGATGCCGTTCGAGGCCTCGATTGTTGCGACCAGTCTCTGGAATGTCGGAGAGCGTTTGATGGCTTGATCAATCAGCGCGACGATCGCGCTGTCACTGGATCGGATCCGACTGCCTGCCAACACAGGGTCGGCCCCGGCTGCCGGCACGGCCACCAGGCAGGCCATTGTCGCAACGACTGACGTCCAGAAGGTCGTTGACGACCGGTAGTGGGTCTCCATGACATCCTCCTCGCCGGACCGCGTGGATCCGGTCCTCACGACCGGAGGCGAGAAGGACGTCGAACAGCTTCAAGATCGGTAGAACCAGGCCAAAACAGGCGGAGAGTGAAGGCGGATTGCCTCTTCGCCCGCGGTATAGAATCCGCTCGTGTCGAGTCTCACCCACGACGCCACCGACTTGCTCCTGGCCTGGGGGCGGGGTGAGGACGCGGCATTCGACCGATTACTGCCCCTCGTTCATGAGGAGCTGCGTCGTGTGGCGCGTCGCCATATGCGCCACGAGCGTGCGGGGCATACGCTTCAGGCGACAGCGCTGGTCAATGAGGCGTACCTCAGGCTGATTCAGGTCAAACAGGTCCACTGGCAGGATCGCGTGCACTTCATCGCGATGGCGTCGCGTGTCATGCGGCGGATTCTGGTGGAAGCCGCCCGCGCAAAGGGCTTTCAGAAGCGTGGTGCGGGCGCTCAAAAGGTGTCGCTGGACGAGGCGCTGATGATCCAAGAAGCCTCATCGCCGGATTTCCTTGCGCTCGACGTGGCCTTGACCGCCTTGGAAAAAGTCGACCCTCGGAAATGCAAAGTCGTGGAGATGCGCTTTTTTGGTGGGCTGAGCGTAGAGGAAACGGCGAGGGCGCTGCACGTTTCAACTGGCACCGTTATGCGCGACTGGCGGTTGGCCAAATCGTGGTTGGCTCGTGAACTGGAAAGCCTCCGTCACGATGACGCCTAAACGCTGCGCGAAGATCGAAGCAGGAAAGGCGAATCTCTAGCGGCCGCCGAAACCAGTCGAAATCAGCCCACCTCGATCAATCCGAATTGTTCCTGCCACTGCCGTTGAACGAATGACTTGAGTTCCGCCGTCAGGCCGCCTTCTTCAACCAGGCGGCGGGCTTCGCTGTGCGCCGACTCCATGATGTCGCGATCGCGCACGAGGTCGCCGGTTCTCAGCTTGGGAAGCCCCGACTGACGCGTGCCGAACACATCGCCCGGCCCGCGCAACTCGAGGTCGCGCTCGGCAATGAGGAATCCGTCGTTCGTCGAGGCCATCGTCTTCAGACGCTCGCGGGCGTCGTCGCTCCATGGCGCCTGATACAACAGCACGCAATACGACTCGTGCACGCCGCGCCCGACGCGACCACGCAATTGGTGAAGTTGTGACAAGCCGAAACGCTCCGCGTGCTCGACGACGATGACCGATGCATTCGACACGTCGACACCGACCTCGACAACCGTCGTCGACACGAGCACATGTATCTGCCCCGAGACGAAGGCGTGCATGACGTGATCCTTGGCGTCCTGTTTCATGCGCCCATGCAGGAGGGCGACGCGATGCGCAGGGAACACCTCCGCCTGGAGATGGTCCGCCATCTCGGTCGCTGACCGCAGATCGACTTTTTCGGATTCCTCGACCAGCGGGTAGATGACGTAGGCCTGGCGGCCCTGGTCCAGTTCTCGACGGATCAGATCGAACACTTCATCTCGCCTCGACTCGGGCTTCACCAGAGTCCGCACAGGCTTGCGGCCGGGCGGAAGGTCTGGAATCTTCGAGACCTCGAGCTCGCTGTAGTCGGTGAGCGCCAGCGTTCGCGGGATTGGCGTCGCCGTCATGAGCAGAACGTCGGGCCGCAACCCCTTATCGCGCAGTCTGGCTCGCTGCTCGACACCGAAGCGATGCTGCTCGTCTATGACGACAAACCCCAGCTTGTGGAACGTCACCGCCTCTTGCACGAGGGCGTGCGTTCCAACAACGAGATGAGTCGTGCCCCGCTCGATGTGCGAGGTGATTGTGTGCTTCTGCAAACCGGGTGTGCTTCCCGTCAACAGATCCACACGGAATCGCGAAGACGCCAACAACCGTGCGATGTTCGAGTAGTGCTGATTGGCCAGGATCTCCGTCGGCGCCATGAATGCGACCTGCAGGCCGTTTTCCATGGCGACCATTGCCGCCAGCAGCGCGACGATGGTCTTCCCTGCTCCGACATCGCCCTGGAGCAATCGATGCATCGGCGCGGGCAGACGCATGTCGTCGACGATCTCCTTGACGGCCTGCCGCTGTCCGGGGGTGAGCTTGAAAGGCAGCACGCTGGCGGCGGACTGGCGAATCCGGTCATCGACCGTCGGCACCCACGGCTTCGACTCCACGCTGCTCTCATGCCGCCGCCACGCGTGCCCCAGTTGGAACAGGAAGAACTCTTCAAAGATCAGCCGCCGCTGCGCACGAGTGCGAAACGCGTTCAGCTCATCGACTGATGCCTCGTTCGGCGGAAAGTGGGATTCCTCGAGCGCGAGGCGGCGAGGTACGAGATCGAGCCGGTCGAGCAATTCCGTGGGCAGCGGCTCGACGATGTCCGCGGGGAGCTGGTCGAGCGCCTGGCGCACGATGCGCCTCTGCATGTTGGGTGTCACCGTCCCGGTCTTCTCGTAGAACGGGACAATGCGGGCTGTCTTGATGCTCGACAGATCCTCCGAGACCAGCTCGTACTCCGGGTTCATGAAATGCAGCCCGGTTGAATCGAGCTTGACGTCGCCGAACACGACGACCTGCAGATGCGGCTTGAGGATGTCGGAGAGGAACGCCTGGTTCATCCAGGTGCAGCGGATGGATCCACTCGTGTCGGCAATCACGGCGTGGAAGATTCGAAACCCGCGTCGCCTCGTAATCGCCAGGTTGGCCGTCTTGATCTCACCCAGCACCGCGGCCTTGCCGCCGGGGCGAAGCGAGGCGATCGGCTGCATCCGGCTCCGATCTTCGTAGCGAAACGGGAGGCGGTACAGCAGATCCTCGAGGGTGACCAGACCTGCGCGTTTGAGGTCGGCCGCCTTTCGCGGCCCGACGCCTTTCAGGAATTGGAGCGGAGTATCTAGCGTATCCGTTGAGCCCTGTTGGCTATTGAACTATGACGGCCTGACCTTGTCCGACTTCGATCTGTTTGATCTGCGCTGGCAGCTTGAACGATTCGTTCAGGCGCACACCGTCCGGATCGTTGGCGGTTTTCGAATAGTAGGCGACGATGTCCTGCAGGACCGACGTGGGCACGGGAATGCCGGATACCGCCGCGTCTTCCAGGTCGAATTGCCCGACGCCGTTCTGCGTGTGCAGCACGCCGGTGACCGTCACTGGTAAGCGTCCGCCCAGGTAATTCCAGGGATCGAGCACTCCGCCCGTCGTCTTCCGCTTCGCGACAGCCTCGAGATCAACGGTCGCAGCGCCCTTCAACTTGCCATTTCCAAGGATGGTCACGCGTGGGTCGGTCACACCTGTCGGCAGCAGTTCCTGGCTGCGATATGCAAACCAGGAGTTGAGCTCGGCTTCTGTGAATGGGGTCCGCTGAGGTCCGCGCTCCTGCGCCCGGGCGCCGCTCACGCCTCGCAACGTCACCGTCGCCAATTTCTTCGTGAACGTGTCGGCCTGCTGCTCGGTGACGCCGGTGGTCTGGGGCGCGGCCAGACTGACACCGCACATCAGCAAAAACACTCCAATGGTGAGACGAGAGGACATGGAACGACCTCCGGCAGCTGGCTGAACGAAGTGTACACCAGCCGTTGATCTTCGCTTTATGTTCGCATATAGTCTTCGCAGTTTCCAGCCCAGAAAACACTGGAGGATGCCGTGCTCCCTCTCACGAAGCGCCAGCGCGAGATTCTGGACTACCTGAACGACTTCATTCAGCAGCACGGCTATGCGCCCAGCCTCGAAGAGATCGGCCGCAGGTTCAACCTGTCCTCACTAGCGACGGTGCATAAGCACCTGAGCAACCTGCAGGAAAAGGGGTTCATTCGCCGCGCCTGGAACCGGAGCCGGTCGGTTGAACTGGTACCGACGCGAGGAACAGGCCGGGCTATCGAGCTCCCGCTCCTCGGTTACGTGGCGGCAGGGGCGCCGATCGAGGCCGTGCCCGGCTCCGAGACGATCGCCGTTCCCGAAACGCTCGTTGGCAAACGCGACAGCTACGTGCTGCGCGTGAAGGGCGACTCGATGATCGACGAACAGATCCGCGACGGTGATTTCGTCATCGTCGAGGATCGCAAGTCGGCGGACAACGGGGAGATGGTGATTGCACTCGTGGGCGGCCTCGACGTGACGCTCAAGAAGTTCTATCGCGAAAACGGGCGGGTTCGCCTGCAACCGGCCAATCCCGCCATGCAACCGATCATGGTCGAAGCGGATCAAGTGCAGGTCCAGGGCGTAGTCGTGGGGGTTATGAGGAAGTACTGAACTACTCTAGTCCCATGTCTGATCAGCCCGAGCGCAAGCAAATCAATTTCACCATTGTCCCGGACGAAGAACCTGGCGAACCGCGAACCTACGCAAACTTCTGCTCGATCGCCCACACACCCTTCGACTTTACGCTGACGTTCTGCGAAGTCATGCCGCTGTCCGAGAAGGCGGTTCGCGAAGCCGAGCAGAATCAGGTCGTCAAGGCACCGGTGCGGGCGCGCGTGGTTGTTCCCGTCCAGTTCGTGCCCAACCTCATCGCCGCGCTCCAGGACCACATGCGCGTCTTCTCAGAGACCTACTCGAACGTCGGCTGGTCGAAGGGTGGACCGATTCATTGAAATCGCCCGAATCGACTCGGCGAGTGATCGAGACACTGGCCGGACAGCACCCGAACGCTGATACAGAGCTCCACTATCGCAACGCGTTCGAGTTGCTCGTCGCGACGATCCTGTCCGCGCAATCCACAGATGCGCGCGTGAACATGGTCACGCCCAAACTGTTTGCGAAGTACCCCGACGCGCCGACGCTCGCGCGCGCCAGGCAGGCGACGCTCGAGAAGCAAATCGTATCGACGGGATTCTTCCGCCAGAAATCAAAGGCCTTGCTCGGTATGGCGCGCACTCTCGTCGCTGAGCACGGCGGTCAGGTCCCGGCCGACATGGATGCGCTGACGAAGCTCCCCGGCGTAGGACGCAAGACGGCGAACGTTGTCCTCGGTCACGCGCTGGGAGTGCCCGGGCTTCCGGTCGATCGGCACGTGCTTCGCGTATCGAATCGAATCGGCATCGCTGAAGGCGATGACCCTGTCCAGGTTGAGGCCCAGCTTTGCAGTGCGTTGCCCAAAGAAATGTGGACCCTGGCGTCAGACGTGCAGATTCTCCATGGCCGCCGCGTGTGTCGCCCGAAGCCGTTGTGCCAGGATTGCTTGGTGCGGGACGACTGCGATTTTTACCAGCACGTCATCGCCAAAGAAAGAGAACGCACGCCAACGCCGAAGAAAGCCGGAGCGAAGAGCCGTGAACCGCGCCGAGTTCGAACGTCTGCTCGTTGAGGCAGTCGCCCTCATCCCCAAGCGTTTCCGTCGCGAGATCAAGAACCTTGCGCTCGTCGTCGAGGACGCGCCGAGCGCCGAGCTGCTCGACGAGATGGAGATTGAGCCGCCCGATACGCTGTACGGCCTGTATCAGGGCACACCGCTGACCGAGCGCACGTGGCAGTACGGCAATCAACTTCCCGATCGCATCACGCTCTTCCAGCAACCCATTGAAGAGGACTGCGACGACGAAGACGAAGTCCGTGCCGTCATCGGGGAGACGCTCATTCACGAGGTCGGTCACTACTTCGGGATGAGCGAGGAGCAGATCGAAGAGATCGAAGAGCGTTACTGGCGGGGTGAAACGCTCGTTGAGGACGAAGATTGAAGAGGCCGGGACCCGGGACTCGGGATTCGAAATCCGACCGTCGAAAGCTCCCGCGCGCGCGCAAGCGGTTCGGTCAACACTTCCTCGAGCCTGCATGGGTCGGCCGACTGATTGCGGCGGTCGCTCCGACTTCTGAAGAGACCTTCCTCGAGATCGGCCCGGGCCGAGGTGCGTTGACCCGGCCTCTTGCCGAACGGGCAGGCCGAGTCATCGCAGTCGAACTCGATCGTGACCTCTTCGCCGCACTCGGAGGGCGGCTTCCACCGAATGTGCGCCTTGTCGAGGGCGATTTCCTGGACATCGACGTCCAGGACCTGACTCAAGACGAGCGACGGCCGATCCGGGTCGTCGGCAACCTTCCCTACAACGTCGCGTCTCCGATTCTTTTTCGATTGCTCGATGAAGCCAGGGAGGGAGCCGTGCTTTCCGACGCCAGCTTGATGCTGCAGCGTGAGGTTGCCGACAGGCTGCTGGCGGTACCGGGCGAGGCCGACTACGGCGCGATGTCGATTCAGGTTCAATTGATGGCCGACGTCGATCGGATCCTGAACCTTCCGCCGGGCGCGTTTCGACCACCTCCCAAGGTGCACTCCACCGTCGTCCGCCTCAGCTTCCGGCCTCCTCGAGTCGATGTCGGGACTCGGCCGGTGTTTGAGCGGATGGTGCGTGGTGTATTCATGCAACGCCGGAAGACCCTCGCCAACGCGCTCAAGCCGGTCGCGGCGTCTTTCGGGCAATCAGCTTCGGAGATCCTGCAAAAGGCGCGACTCGATGGAGGCCGGCGGCCCGAAACGCTCTCGCTCGAGGACGTCGCGAGGCTCTCGCAGGCTGTGCTATAGTTTTTCGCCGGAAGTCGTTGTACCCGCCAGCTTTTTGCCTCTTCGACGCGATCGGATCTTCCTGACCGCGTGAAGGGATCAGGCGCTCCCAGCGGCCTGATGTCTCGACGCGTTGGAAGCGACAGTCGAGCCCGGCACCACCGCCCCGCCAGGGTCGGCTGTCGCCGGTACAACCAGGTTCACGATGCTGGGCTCTGAATGAATCAGTCCATCACTCCAGACGTGTCGCCGTCGACACTCGAGGTTGTCGCATTGGGCGGCCTCGGGGAGTTCGGCATGAACATGATGGCCTTGTCATGGGAGGAGACCACCATCCTCATCGACGCCGGCGTCATGTTCCCCGAACCCGATCAGCTGGGCGTGGATCTGATCATCCCGGACATGACGTTCGTCGAAGCGCGCCGGGACAAGGTGAAGGCGTTGGTGCTCACCCACGGCCACGAGGATCACATCGGTGCCGTTCCGCATGTGATCGAGATGTTCGACGGTCCCGTCTATGGCACGGCCATGACGCTCGCATTCGTCGAGCCGAAGCTCGAGGAACATGGCATCGATCCCGGCGACCGGCTGCGGACCGTGAAGCCGCGGCAACACGTGACCGTCGGGCCGTTTTCGATTGAGTTCATTCGCGTCACGCACAGCATGCCCGATTGCGTGGCGCTGGCGATTACGACGCCGCTCGGGACCATCATCCACACCGGCGATTTCAAGATCGATCAGACACCAATCGACGGGCAGCACTTCGACCTTCACCGGTTCGCGGAGCTTGGAACCCAGGGAGTCCTCGCGCTCTTTGCCGACAGCACGAACATCGATCGACGCGGCTTCACCGGCCCGGAGATCGAAGTCATCGACGCGTTCGAGGAGCTGTTCACTGCCACCACGGGAAAGCTCGTCGTGGCGGCGTTTTCCTCCAGCATCTATCGCATGCAAGTGCTCGTCGACCTCGCGGCTCAGTTCGATCGCAAGGTCGCCTTCGTCGGGCGCAGCGTGGTGCAGAATGTCGAGATCGCGCAGCGGCTTGGCTACCTTCGCATACCCGCCGGAATGCAAATCCGCGACTCCGACGTTCAGAACTACGCCTCCCAGGACGTCTTGTGCATCACGACCGGTTCACAGGGCGAACCGCAGGCCGCCCTGCCCCGTATCGCCATCGACGACCATCGTTTCGTGAAGCTCGGCCCGGATGACACCGTGGTCTTTTCCGCGCGCGCGATCCCCGGGAACGAAAAGGCGATCGCCCGAACAATGAGTCACGTTGCGCGCCGTGGTGCCGACGTGGTGACGCCTGACATGAAGCATGTCCACGTGTCTGGTCATGGGTCAGCTGAAGAGTTGAAGCTCGTGCTTTCGCTCGTGCGCCCCCGCTACTTCATCCCGATCCATGGTGAATACCGGCAACTCTCACAGCACGCGCGAGTAGCGGCGAAGGTCATGCGTGGAGCAGACCGTCAGGTCCAGGTCCTGCTGGCGCAGGATGGCGACATCATCCAGTTCGACGCCCATGGCGCTCGCATTGCAGACAGGGCGCCCTCCGGGCGTGTGCTCATCGACACCACACGCGTCGGCGAGGTGGGCGATGAGGTACTCCGCGACCGAAGGCACCTGGCTGGCGACGGCATCGTTGTCGCCGTTGTCGCCATCAGCCGACACACGGGGACGATAGCAGGAGTTCCCGAAGTGGTGGCTAGAGGATTTGTCGTCGACGAAGGAGAGGAGAAATCGCTTTTTGCGGATGCCAGCCGCGTGATCGGCGACTGCATCGCGACCGCGGGCGTTGAAGAACGCACGGATCAGGGATTGATGACCGAGAAACTGCGCGTCGAGCTGCGGCGCTTTTTCAAGAAGCGTTCAGGGCGCCGGCCGCTGGTCCTCCCCGTTCTGATGGAGATTTAAATGAGGAACTCAGTGGAGTAAATGGTGAAGGAGTCTACCCTTTCGAGGCGGATCAGCGAGTTCCTCGGTGTCGCGCTCTTCGCGCTGGCGCTGATCTGGTTGATCTCGCTCGTGACCCACGACCCCACCGATCCGGTCTGGTTCTTCACCACCGGCACCGGTCATCCCCCCGTCAATTTCGTCGGTCAGGTCGGAGCCTTTCTCTCGGAGCTCTCCTTTCAGCTGTTCGGCTACGCCGCGTTTCTTTTTCCCGCCCTGATCGGCGTCGCTGCCTGGCATTACTTCTGGTGTCAGAAACCCGATGCGCCGTACACGAAGCTCACGGGCGCAGCGCTGCTCTTTCTTGGCTCGAGCGCATTTCTCAGCCTGGTGTTCGACGACGCCGACGTCGCCGGCAAGACGTTCTACGCTGGCGGCTCGGCCGGTTCGTGGCTGGGAAGCGCCTTGTCGGAGTATCTCAACCGGACGGGATCGCTCATCGTTCTGATGACGCTCATCATCCTCGCCGTCATTCTGTCGACGCAGTTCTCGTTCGGCAAGATGTTCGCGAGCGCCTCAGTCAGCTCGAAGGACCTTTCGACTCGCGGTGTTGGCTGGTTGCGCGGATGGATCGAAGATCGGAAACGCGCGCGCGCGCGGCGCGAGGTCATCACGAAACAAACGCGGAAGGCGGCATCCGCGAAAGACGACGGCGCTGACGGCGACGAAGGCCGGCCGGCGCGATCGGCGCGGCCCTCATCAGGCGAGCCTTCGTCTGCGCACGCCTCCA
>Ga0068870_10000119_pt1 | contig 26798 bp, 24 predicted proteins | sample KBSMisM62_FD_66599 | JGI IMG/M metagenome (GOLD analysis project Ga0068870, IMG submission 66599) | Miscanthus rhizosphere microbial communities from Kellogg Biological Station, Michigan, USA - KBS Miscanthus M6-2 | ecosystem: Host-associated > Plants > Roots > Rhizosphere > Soil ...
AAAAAGTATGCCGTCGGTGAGATTTGAGCTCACGACAGCTCGGTCTTCAGCTTCACCCCAATACTGGTCGAGTGCTCTCCCAGGCTGAGCTACGACGGCACAGCTAAACTTCTGTACGAATTATATATAATCTAATCTTGTCATCGAAATCAGCATTACATAAAAAGTATCTCGTGGAAGCATAATAGACGCAAAAACTAGAATATTAGAATTATTTATTTACCTAGTTTTGTCTATGGTACTATCTTCCTTAAAGTAAATAAACTATATTCAGTTTTAAAAATTAATTACGATGGATAATACAGATTTAAAGATGGTCGAGGAAACTCCCGAGGAAAGGAGAAAAAGATTCCTTATTGAATTCGAAAAACCCTTCAAATGTGAGAAGTGTAATGAGAGATTCAAGAAAAAGAAATATCTTAAAGAACACAAAATAGACGTTCATTCTTACTAATTTCTTATTAATCTACTCGCCTTATTTTCAAATCACATCAATTCGCCAGACAATCCACAGAGGGATTGTAATTGTACTTTTCCTGAGGTGAATCCATGTAAAATAATTTATTGAATCAGCTTATACTATCTATCGGACTTGAAAATTTACACTAAAACCGGCGATAAAGGCGACACTGGATTGATTGATGGTTCTAGAACATTGAAGTCTGATCTAAGAATAAAGGCATATGGAGAAGTTGACGAGGTAAATTCTCATATTGGATTCATAGTATCAAACATCAAAGGGAATTCAATTTTTGATGATCTTGAAAAAATACTTTTTGATATTCAACGTGACTTGTTTGTATTAGGAGCAGAGCTAGCTAATCCCAAAAATACGAAGGATGACAATATGCTAGTAAAAAAGGAAATGATAACTAATATAGAGAGATATATAGACGAACTTGAATCTGAACTTGCACCAATTTCATACTTCATCCTTCCCGGTGGTACGGTTGAATCCTCATTACTACATATTTGTAGAACCGTCGTAAGACGTGCCGAAAGAACTACGGTTGCACTATCTAGGGAACAAAAAATAAACCAGGATATTCTCATGTATCTAAACAGATTATCAGATTTACTGTTTGTTCTTGCAAGAGTGACCAATAATCGACAAAATTGTAATGACATTCCCTGGAAACTAAAATAACTTGATGTGCAACTCACCAAAATTGTAATTCCTGAAAAAGAGTTGCTTTAACGTAACTTCTTTGAGGCAAATACGTCATTCACCACAAAATTACTTGTAGTGAATAAACTAAGGTAAGCCAGGTTATTATAAGTAGATGCAGAAATACAAGTACTGTTTTAACACCACAATTTGGTGCCATCATACAAAACCGGCGGGACTCTACACATAGAATTCTTCCCGCCGGTCAATCGAACGGTCATATTTTGATTAATATATCGTGATAATTCCGTTCGCATGTTTTAAATATGCTCTATTAACTTTCATTGGTTTTGTAATGACTCTAGAAGACAAAGACATTATTCAAGTTGATGCGACCGTAATTATTGGTGTCATGATTCTTCTTACACTTTCGATAGGATTTGATTCATCCATTAATACTCAAAAAGAGGAAAATATTACTAGATTGATGATTACATTAGCAATAATAGCACCATTCACGGCATCGGCAGTGCTTGCCATATTGACAAATTTGTCAAGTAACTACACTGAACAACTCAAGAAAACATCGATAATAATAATGGCAATTGGATTTGGTTACCTGATATTTGTTATAGCTGCATTTATGGCATCTATTTACTATCTTATATGACTATTCGTATGCAAGTTAAGCTCTCTTAATAAAGTGAACATCTAATGCAATCAATCATTTCCATAATTTTGTTTACCAGTAATGGGAAACGCAATATATATTTTGGATTAGGTGGAATGAGATTTTTTGATTTTGCTAGGCTTGACCTAATTGGAGCAAAGAGTAAATGCAGGTCAACCATAAAATGAAAAATACTTTTCTTATTGACAGAATAACTATGACTATTACCATGGCCCAATTAGATTTAAATACAAAACAAAATACCAAACTTATTACTGTTTAGAATTGCAACAGACGAGAAATGTTTTACTTTTGATATTCATTACAATAATGTTGGCTATAGTAAGTAGTGTTATATTGTATGTTCTGGATCATTTTCTCACTATTTTTTTGATAATCTTTGAATTTACTTCAAGGTTTCCAGATATATTAAATCCATCTTTCTAATGATACAGAGAATTACATTATGTTAATATGAATCATGATTCACTACAGATTATGAACCTCGAAGATAGACAAAAATCTGATCTTGTGAGTTTTTTTCATGTTGTTTGTAATCTTAAAAAGGTGAGGCGATCGGGTTGGATACATAAAGCTAACATTTCATCACCCGAATCTGTGGCCGATCATTCCTATTCAATGTGTATGATGTGTATGGTCCTTTCCGAGATATTGAATCTTGATACAGAACATGTAATGAAGATGGCCAATTTACATGACCTGGCTGAATCAATGGTCGGCGATAACACACCCGATATGATCTCACATGATGAAAAAATAAATCAAGAAGACAAGGCCATGCGAGAAATTTTTTTCAAACTCCCAGACAATCTTCATAAAAAGTATCTTGCTATTTGGAATGAATATATTGAAAATAAAACAGTTAGTTCCAAATTTGTGCACAATATAGATAAGTTGGAAATGGCCGTGCAGGCAAAATCTTATGAACTAGATGGATATTCGAAACAATCTTTGCAAGTATTCTTAAGTTCCGCCCTGGATTATATTTCACAAGATAAAATAGAACTTGTGTCTGAAATTTTGAAGACTTTGAAAGATGATTCAAAGAATGTATGAGCATTTCAGTATTGGATTAAGAGATGATTTACAAAACAAAAGAATCAAGTAGCATGTACAGTAATTAGTCTATAGTCCTTTTTAGGTCGCATCACTTGGCTGTGTATTAACCGGAGGTCCCCTTACATCAAAAAGTCCCATCCAACCCAAATCCGTAAAAAGGGTCTGATGTGCATGGAACATGTAGGTTCCAGGATAATCATAGGTAAATTCCAATATTCCCCTATCTCCATTTGCTAACGTTACTATATCTGTTAAAAAGTCAGCTGTTTTATTCGTACCAGCCGAATAATAATTAAACATGGCACCATGAACATGAATTGAATTCACGGAGTCAAATTCAAGCATATTTACAATATAAACACGATATGGTTCCCCTGTGTGCAAAACAATAGGATTCATCATGTAATCAAATGCTTTTCCATTTACGGTATAGATTTCATTGACTCTCGGTTCCCGGGAAGCGCTTTTGCCGTTACCATTTTCTGGAATTGAAGGCACAGAAATATGATTCAAGTTACTCATGTTAGTTTCTGCACCAGTATTGTTGTTACTACTAGAATTAAACGGCATGTTGCTTTCTACTCCCTCAATGGAATCAACTGGCGGCAATGTTATCGGCCCTTCTTGATCTAAATCTAGATCATAACCATTGAGAAGCATAGCCATTTCTGTCATTTTAGGTCGGGGCTCTTTTGGATCTATGATCATCATTCCATATAATCCGCGGTTGATATGATCTGCCATTGGCTCCACATGACAGTAATATGGATACACCCCATATGGTGATGCAACAAACTCGTATGTGAAACTCCTACCAGGTGAAATTGTTCCTCCAGGCTGACCTGTCATTGTAAATGCATTATTCTTAACATAATGGGTTGGCTGTGAATATAGTGAATGGGCATGTGTGTTCTCGTTACTATTGATAACTCTAATTCGAACCAAATCCCCTTCCGTGACTCTTATTGTAGGTCCTGGTATAGTACCGTTAAATGTCCAACCATCAAAAATATGACCCTCATAAGTAATAGGTATCTTTTGGTTTTCCTCAATAATTAATGTAAATTGTCTGACGGTCTTTCCGCTTTCATCTTTTGATACATGACCACAATTGAAATGAGTCAGATATTCCACTGGCGTGGGTTTTTTGCTTAGATTTGTTGTGCAATTTTTTAACTTATCGTATTCTTCTTGAGATATCTGAGGTACTGCAGACTGGCCATGTGCGCGAATATTCAAGAAAGGAAAATTTACAGATGGCAAGACCAAAACAATTGACAAGGCTAATGCAATGAAACATGCATTTTGCCGTAACATATTTTATCAAGAATACTTTTCTTATAAAAATGTTAATCATATCCTTTGAACTGTGAAGCAAGAACTTCATTATCATATGCTTTCTCCAACATCAATGCTCTCGCAATTGTTGAGCGAATAGATTGCAATGTTTCCATTTTATCTCTCATCTCTAGCTAGCTTGAGGTTTATCTTTTAATTCTGGTCGGATATAATGTTCCTTTAGTAGCTTTGACGGCAATTAATTTGCCTCAACTCTCGCGCTAAACGCAAATATAAAAGAGTGGTATATATCCAATAAATGCAGTATTTCACGGCTTTAAAGATTGGCGAAAAACGAGTTAGAGCAGCTCAAGAGATCTTGAACAAATATACAGGAAACATTGCTATGCCTGCTTTAGCATTAAAGGACAATAACAACAACAATTGGGAACCTGTTGGGGAAGAAAATTATTTCACCGCAGTAAAGGATCAGAATGGTTACTTGATTGCAATATGTGATAAAAATGGAATAGCAAAAACGGTTGCACAATGGTTCATTGAAGTCAAAAAGGATGAAATTGTCAGCAACATAATTCAAAATGAAAACCTTCCCGAATATAACGGTAAAGTGATACTGCCAATTTAACACTTAAGTACATTTATTATTCAGTGATCACATTTGAAAAGAAAATACGAACAAACCATAGAGATCAAAGGTCATTTAATTGACTCCATGATCCTGACAAGAATATTTGATAAGGTTATGGATCTAAAAGGAGATTTTAATGTTCTTGAATTTCATGTTGGAAAAAAGAAGGACGAATTAAGTTATGCAAGGTTATTGATTTCAGGAAGAAATAAGAAACATCTTGACCAATTGTTAGCATCAGTCTTTATTGAAGGTGCACAACCTACAAAAATCGATGGAGTAATGCTAAAACCCGCTCCAAGCGAAATGGTTATGCCAAGAGATTTTTACAGCACCACTAACAACACCACACAAATTTTCTTCAATAATGAATGGATTGATGTAGAAAATATGATGATGGACAAGTGTATTGTCGTAGATGTAAGTAGCAAAACTGCAGAATGTCGAAAAATTAGAGATGTTCAAAAAGGCGATATGATAGTAACGGGTGAAAAAGGGGTCAGGATATTACCTGAAGAACGTCCAAGAGAAGGAGTGGATATTTTTCAATTCATGAGTAGTACTAGTTCAAGCGAAAGACCTACTCAGCAAATTGCAAGAAAAATAGCAATGGATATTTACAATACAAAAAATAGCGGTGGAAAAATAATTGTCACAGCAGGACCAGTTGTCGTCCATTCGGGCGCTGCAGATTCGTTAGCAAAGATGATTAGACTGGGTTACATAAATGGACTACTTACGGGTAATGCCTTAGCGGTTCATGATATAGAGAATTCATTATTTGGTACTTCTCTAGGTATGAATGTAAAAAACGGAACATTGGCAATTCGTGGACATAGAAACCACATGCAGGCTATAAATGAAGTTTTTAGAGCGGGGTCTATAGAAGAAATGGTGAAAAAGAATATTCTAAAATCTGGAATAATGTATGAATGCATAAAGAACAACGTAGAGTATGCTCTTTGTGGATCTATAAGAGACGATGGACCAATTCCAGGCGTGATTACCGATATCATACAAGCCCAAAACAAATACAGATCAATACTGAGAAATACAAAAATGGTTCTTATGCTTTCTACCATGTTGCATTCAATTGCAGTAGGAAATATGATTCCTGCAAGAGTAAAGGTAGTTGCTGTAGATATCAGTCAAGCCGTTGTAACAAAACTTCTCGATAGAGGAACAACACAGGCCATAGGAATTGTTAGCGACATTGGTGCATTTCTCCCAATGGTATTGTATCATTTAGAGCAAATTTCCAAAAAATAGATCCATTATTTGGAAGAATCTAGAAAGGACTACTGGTTCATCGCAATTGTAATGAAAATCACTACTTTTAATGTTCGGCTAATTTGCTATTAATTAGGCGCATAGCGATTTTTGCATCTGCTCGTCCGTTTGTAAATTTCATAACTTTACCTAATAAGAAATTAATTGCTTCACGATTATTTTTTGCATCTTCGACTGCAGACTTTTCGCTGTCAAAAACTGATTGAACAGCGTCCATTAATGTTTTTTCATCAGCTATTTTGTACGAATTACTACTGTTGACAACCTCAGTGGGTAACTTTCCACTTTCAAATATCTTGACCAGAATATCCTTTGCGGTGGTTCTACTAATCTTATTTCCTTCAATCAATTTCACCAATTCTGCTATGTGTTCTGGTTTCACTTTCAAGTTTTTCAAGTAGTCCCTACTTTCAGCATCATCGTCAATTAAGCTCTTAAACTCAGTAACTAAAATGTTAGCTATTTCAACTGGCGAAAAGTGTAACTTCAAAGTGGACTCAAAGAAATCTGCTAATTTCTTATCATTTATGAGAATGTTGGACGTGTGATCTGAGAGTTCATATTTTGATTTGAAACGTTCAAATCTTTCATTTGGAAGTTCTGGCATTCGTTGCTTTAGATTAGCAACAAAATCATTACCTAAGACAATTACTGGAATATCGGGTTCTGGAAAGTAACGATAATCATGTTCCTCTTCTTTGCTGCGGGCCTTAAATGTGATTTTTTTCTTATCATCCCAGTGTCGTGTTTCATGTTCTATCTTAAGATTGCGGCCATATACACTGGACTGCCTAGTAATTTCATAGTTGATGGCTTTTTCAACTTCCTTGAAGGAATTGATATTTTTGATTTCCACCTTGTTACCACCATTCATAGACACGTTTACATCACACCTGACCGAACCTTCAAGTAGAGTATCACATACTCCAAGATGTTCGAGTGTCAGGGATAGTTTATTTAGAAATTGTCTCACTTCCTTTGGACCTGTGAAATCAGGTTCTGTAACTATTTCAATCAAGGCAACTCCTGCCCTGTTATAATCTATCAGTGCAGTATTTCTGACATTCATTCCATCTTCAGAATATGCGATCCTGCCGGGGTCTTCTTCCAATTGAATTCTACTGATTTTAATTTGCTTTATTCCGTCCAGTTCATATTTGCCATCTATCCCCATACTCGAAATTCCATAAACATTGTACTGTGTAATCTGAAAATTTTTTGGCAAATCTGGATAAAAATAATTCTTACGGTAAAACATTATCTTGTCTGGTACTTTACACCCTAAGGCTAATGATGTCATCGTCGAATATTCAATTGCCTTTTGGTTGATAATTGGAAGGGAGCCGGGAAGCCCACAACATATTTCACATATGTTACTATTGGGTCTAAGATCACGATAGTTTCCACGACATGAGCAAAACAACTTGCTATTAAGCGCAGTTATTTGAGCATGAATTTCTAATCCAATCATTACTTGGCTCATATGGAATTTGGCCTCCTTGGAATATTGATGACTTTTTCAAGTTCATAGGATGCATCTATTAGTTTTTGTTCTTCAAATGGAGCTGCCATTATTTGCATCCCAACAGGAAGACCGTTACTAAATCCAACAGGCAATGATATTGCAGGAATGCCTGCTAGATTCGCAATGACTGTGTTTATGTCAACCAAGTACATTTTAATTGGATCGTCTATCTTTTCACCGAACTTGAATGGAAGTATCGGCATCGTTGGTCCTATCAAAAGATCATATTTTTTGAATAATTCAAGCAATTCCAACTTTAATAATGACCTAAGTCTCCTTGCCTTGAGATAGTATTTACCATAATACCCTGAAGAAAGAACATATGATCCAATCAATATTCTCCTTTTAACTTCTTCTCCAAAGTTTTCCCTAACATTACTAAAATAGGTATCCCATTTATATTCCCCTATCGGATAGTCAAACCCATATCGGATATTATCATATCTTGCAAGATTACTACTTGCCTCGGCACTGGCGAGAGTATAATAAGAAGGTAATGCATAATGTAAATTTTTAATTGAAACTTCTTCACATGAACATCCGATCTCCTTAACTTTTTCTGATGCAGAATAAATTAATTTTGCAACCTCTTGGTCGCAGTCGGTAATTAGCTCTCTTATTATTCCTACGTTTAGTTTGTTTATTCTACTAGGAATGGAAATTGGAGTGGACGACATACTTGTGTTATCCAAAGCGTCCTTTCCGGATATGATGTTTAGCATCATTACCAAATCCCTAACAGATCTGCATATAGGACCGATTTGCTCAAGACTGTTCGCGTATGAAATTAGTCCGTATCTGCTTACCCTCCCGTAGGTTGGCTTGAGTCCAATTACAGAACAGAAGCTAGAAGGACATCTTATTGAACCTCCGGTGTCTGATCCAAGAGCAATAGTACATTCTCCAGCAGCAACAGCTGCTCCACTTCCACCTGATGAGCCTCCAGGAACACAATCCAAATTCCAGGGATTACGAGTTGGTTGATATCTGCTATACTCAGTCGTTGAACCCATTCCAAACTCATCCAAATTCAATTTTCCCAGTAGGATGGCGCCATTTACCTTCAGACTTCTTATTACAGTGGCATCAAATGTAGGAACATAATTTTCGAGAATTTTTGAAGCGCATGTAGTTCTGATACCCTGTGTAGAAATGTTATCTTTAATTCCTATTGTTACTCCGGCCAGTTGACCTACGTCCTCTCTTTCTTTTATTTTCTTGTCAATAATCCTAGCAGAAGATAAAGCTCCGTCAGTATCTAACGTGATAAATGAATGTACCTTTGGTTCCACTCTTTCTATTCTCTTTATTATAGTGGTAACATAGTCCTCAGCTGTAAACTGACCTTCAGTTAAACCCTCAACTACTTCATATGCAAGCAGGTCATCTAGTTTTGTCATCCTATTTCATCTTAGGACCTCTTAAGAAGCCATCTTCTGTAATGTTTTTGCCAAGTTGCTTTTCATCAGAAATTCTTATCTCATCCTTCCTTAGCTCTTCAAATTCCAATTCGTGCAGGTCTAAAGTAACTGAATCATCAGAAGCAATTTGTTCAAGTATATCAATGTATTCTATAGTCTTTTCCAGCTGTGTTGGAAATTTTTCAAGTTCGTTTTCAGTTAGATTAATTCGCGATATTTGAGCGAGATGTTCTAAATCTTCTTTTGATATCATGCTATTGTCATCTTTTCATAGATTTATTATTTGTTAAGGTGACAACCTATCAATGTCTCTAGGAAATAAGACGACATCCCTAATATTATCAACACCACACATGCTCATCAGCAATCGTTCTAAACCCATGCCGAACCCAGCGTGAGGGGGCATACCATAATCAAAAACTTTCAAATGGAAATCAAATGCGCCGGTGTTTAACCCTTGTTTTTTCATTCTTTCAGTTAACTCGCTTTTATCGTGTATTCTTGTACTCCCTGAAGATAATTCTAGATTTCCATACATCAAATCAAAAGATTCACACTCTGTACCCATTGATTTTGGCTTAACGTAGAAGGGTTTTATTGAAGTAGGCCAGTCAATGATAAAATAGAAATGCTTCATGTCATCATCATTGAGGTTTCGTAATTTTTGCTGTGACATGTCATCTCCCCATTCAATAGATTCGCCTGATTCTTGCAACTTTTCTATGAGGTCTGAATATCTGAGTCTTTTAAATGGAAGTGATAATTCAGGCAATTCTATTTTCAAATACTCAAGATTGGACTTGTTTTTGTTTCTTACTTCCGTCCAAACAAAATGAATCATCTTTTCTAGAATTTCCATAATATCGGTATAGTCAGCATACGCTTTTTCGATATCAACTGAAGTAGCTTCTGACAAATGTCTGTTTGTTCTAGAAGGTTCAGCTCTAAAGATTGGACCTATCTCAAATACGCTTTCAAATGCCATTGTGAGCTGTTCTTTATAAAGCTGAGGGCTTTGAGTTAGAAATGCTTCCCTGTCATAGTAAAATATAGGAAAAAGAGTAGCGCCTCCTTCAGTTGCAGTGGCAATTATTTTAGGGGTATTAACTTCGATGAAACCTTCATCTCCAAGAAATTTCCTGCACGAATTTAGCACAGTATATCTCAAACTAAAGATCGATTGAAGATAAGGTCTACGAAGATCGATTGCTCGAAGATCCAATCTTGTATCAATTCCAACACCTTTTCTACTCTGAATAACGATAGGAGAAATTTTATTTGCCAATGACAAGATCTTAAAATCAACTGGAATTATTTCAAATCCATTTGGAGCTTTCGATTCACTTCTAACTTTACCTTTCATAGCAATTGAAGTATGTTCTCTAATCTTTTGTACTTCTGATGAAAGTGAATCAGGATACTGGTTTTTCTTTAAGATAACCTGCATATTCCCAAATCTATCGTTAATCGTAACAAACTTAATGTTACTATGTTCGCGTATCGAAGAAATCCACCCCACTATTATTACCTCCTTACCATCCATCGAATTATTGATATCTTTGGAATAGTGTGTCCTTTTCCAAGTTTGAAGGTCTGGGCTATTCAAATTGATGAACCTTGATAATTTGAGCTTTAATGAGCAGGTTAATTTAACTTTTTAAACAAATATTATAAAAGTGAAGCCAAACCTTACTCCGTGCAGAAAATCACTCGTCCTTACGGCAAAACCTTATGAAATTTTAGCTCAGAGCCATGCAAACGAACATTTGCAGTATTTGATAACGTGAAGTGAATCTTGAGAAATCAAATGAATTCCCGTTGTAAATCAGGAGATGACAATTCAATGGTAGAAAATACTAAAATTGAGTCTATAACTTCCTAATCTTGATGTTATTCAATACTTACAAAAGCATTAATAACATTGTCAAATAATTTGTGTGAAATGGAAAAACAGTCATTATTATCACTTTTTTCTTCTAATCCCGATAAATATTATAAAGTCTCCTTATTTGATGAAAAAGGATTCAAGAGGCAAAGTTGCAAGTTATGTGGAAAATTCTTTTGGGCCGTTAATGAGAAGCAATCGTGTCCTGAACATGATAACTATAGCTTTATAGGAGATCCTCCGACCTCAAAAAGATTAGATTTTGTAAATACATGGAAGGAACTGAGTAGTTTCTTTAGAAAAAATGATCATAAAATAATTCAAAGATATCCTGTTGTATGTCGTTGGAGGGAGGATTTGTACTATACTATTGCATCAATTGTAGACTTTCAGAGAGTAATGAATGGAAAGATCGTGTTTGAAATTCCCAAAAATCCTCTTGTGGTTCCCCAAATGTGTCTAAGATTTAATGATATTGAAAATGTTGGGCTCACTGGTAGACATTATACGAGTTTTTGCATGGTAGGGCAAACTTGTAACGCAGATGCACCCGGTGGCTATTGGAAAGATAGATGTATTGAGCTGGATCATTCTCTACTCACAGATGTTCTTGGCATAAGATCTGAAGAAATTACATATGTTGAGGATGTTTGGATGGGAGCCGGAGCTTTTGGTTATTCATTGGAATATTATGTCCGAGGACTGGAATTGGGAAATGCAGTATTTACTGAATTTGAGGGTGACGAAAATAACTATCGCACTCTTGATAACAAGATAATAGATATGGGTGCAGGACTTGAACGTCTGTCATGGATCACCTTAGGGAGTCCAACTAGTTACGATGCTACTTTCGGGCCCATATTCAAGAAATTAGTAGACATAATTGGTATCGATATTGATTCAGAAACAGAGTTTCTATCTCGATATTTTAAGAAACTTTCTGAAAAATACTCTAGTTATGGAAATGATCCAAGACTCCTAAAGACCAATATTGCTAATGAACTCGGCGTATCTTATGAAGATATGGAAAAAATCGTTCTGCCGTTTGAAACTCTATCAATTATCGCTGATCATACAAGGACATTGTTGTTTGCAATTTCTGATGGCTCGTTGCCATCAAATGTAGGAGGAGGATACAATCTTAGGATAATATTAAGAAGAACGCTTGCACTCCTAGCCCGTTTTGGTTGGAAACTCGACTTACAAGACGTAATGGACCTACATATTGAGCAGCTAAAGCCAATGTATCCAGAGCTCAGCGAACATAAGAATGATATCAAGACGATAATGCAGATTGAGTCTGACAGGTATTCATCATCAAAAGAAAGAATGTATTCTATCGCAAGTTCCATGGTAGCGTCCAAGAAAAAACCAAGTGTTGAAGACCTGATAAGGATGTACGAATCAGATGGCATTACACCTGATCTTTTACTTGAAACCGGAGTTATAGATAACATACCTGCTGCTTTTTATGTAAAGTTAGCAGAGCTTCATACCACACATGAATCAACCCATGTGCCAGTAATCGAAACTGGCAGTGACATCAAACCTACGAAGTTATTGTATTACGAGGATGAATCGATCAGAGAATTTGATGCAAGAATTCTCAAGATACTTCAAGGCAAGTACTTGATTCTGGATAAAACTGCATTTTACCCTAGAGGAGGTGGACAGGAGCCTGACTTGGGTACTATTGAGGGGATCAAAGTAACAGATGTCATAAAACAAAATGACCTAGTTCTACACAAGATCCAAACCCCATCTAAGGATCTCCAAGACAATAAAACTGTTCATGGAACTGTGGATAATGTAAGGAGACGATCAATAACCAAAAATCATAGTGCGACACACATATTGAATTCAGCTGCAAGGAACAATCTTGGATCATGGATATGGCAGAATTCTGCATTCAAGGACGAGAATTATGCAAGGTTGGATATTACTCATCATTCAGCTCTAACCAAACAAGAGATCAAGCAAATTGAAAAGACTGCAAATGAAGTTGTACAAAGAAATTTACCAATTAACATTAATGTATTTGAAAGGTCCAACGCTGAAGAGAAATATACATTCAGGATTTATCAAGGAGGAGCAGTCCCCTCAAATCATGTGAGGATAGTAAACATACAAGGATGGGATGTCGAAGCTTGTGGTGGGACTCATGTAAATAAGACAGGCGAAATTGGTCTTATAAAAATTCTAAAAACTGAGAGGATTCAAGACGGTGTAGTAAGACTTGAGTTTGTTTCTGGGAATAATGCTTTGCAATATGTGCAAGCCCAGGATTCTCAATTGCTACATATAGCCCAAACTCTGGGATCAAGCAGAGAGAAGTTAATTGAATCCTTCGACAAGGTAACAACAGAAAATGACCAGATGAAAAGAAAATTTAGAATCCTTATTAACAGATTTTCAGACAATATGGCCACAACCGTTACCCATCAAGCTACTAAATCCAAATCAGGTATAAAGATCTATGGCGCCTATGATGATGAAATGGGAGATGATTACTATATTGCATTGGGTGAAAGAAGTATCAATATCGATCCTTTCTTAGTATATGTTGCGCTTGTTCAGGATCAAGAACGCATAAAAGTCATAGTTTTCGTTGGAGAGGAATCAAGAAAAATCATAAGGGCATCTAGAATTGCGAAGGAAATTTCATTGAAACTTGGCGGTAGTGGAGGTGGAGGTACAGATAAATTTGCCCAAGGTGGAGGTAAGGACAAGAGTAAGATTGATGAATGCTTGAAGAATCTTGAGAATCTGATTATAAATATACACTCTAGTGAAAAAAATGGTTGATTCAGTTGAAAAAGCGCCCAAATCCGAACTTGATTGGGCTACAATAGAGGAAAAATGGAGAAAGAGATGGGCAGATGATAGAATTTTTGAAACCAATCCACAATCCGATAAGAAAAAGTATTTTCTTACTGTAGCATATCCTTACCCAAATTCTCCACAGCATGTAGGACATGGAAGAACATATACTCTCGCCGATGTTCATGCCAGGTATAAACGTATGAACAGTTATAATGTGTTGTTTCCAATGGGGTTCCATTATACTGGAACACCAATTGTGTCGATGTCACAGAGAATCAAGGCCAACGATAGAGAACTGATAGAAACATTCCAAAAAATATACAAGATCCCAGATGATGTCATTTCTAATTTCATAGAACCTAAAAAAATAGCCAGTTATTTTCATCAGGAAATCAAGCAAGGAATGAACGAAATGGGATATTCCATAGATTGGAGGAGAGAGTTTACGACTATAGATAAAGGCTATTCGAAATTCATTTCATGGCAATTCAGAAACCTCAAGAAGAAGGGCTTGATAGTACAAGGCTCTCATCCTGTAGGATGGTGCCCTCAGGATCAAAACCCGGTGAGTCAACATGATACTATTGGCGATATCGAACCCGAGCTTATCGAATATGTTCTTGTAAAATTTAAGTTTGAAGACCAGTACGTTGTTCCAACTGCAACATTAAGACCAGAAACTATTTTTGGTGTGACAAATTTATGGATAAATCCAGATATAAAATATGTAATTGCTCAGGTGAACAATGAGAAATGGATAATTACAAAAGAGGCTGCAAGAAAGTTGGAATTTCTAAATGCCGCTGTTAAGTTGATTTCAGAAATTAGTGGCTCTGATTTGATAGGCAAGTATGTCTTTGATGAAAAAAGAAAACAACAAGTGCCCATGTTCCCTGCGTCATTTGTTGATCCCGATAACGGAACTGGAATTGTCATGTCAGTTCCAGCGCATGCACCCTATGACTATCAGGCGCTGATTGATTTAAGGAAGGATTACAATACCTTAAGAAAATACAATATCACTGCAAATGTTGATCCTATTAAAATAATACAAACTGATACTTTTTCCTCAAATGGATCATCGGCTGCAGAGACTATTGTTACTAGTTATTTTATCAAAGATCAGAACGATCCTAAATTAGAGGACGCCACTAACAAGCTCTATTCGGAGGAGTTTCACAATGGCAAGCTCTTACCCAACATAGATGAAATAGGAAATTTGAGTGTAGTAGAGGCTCGAGAAATTATCAAAACGAAAATAATCAGTCAGGGAATTGGCACTACCATGTATGAACTTAAAAATTCAGTAAAATGTAGATGCGGTACTCCGTGTGTTGTCAAGCTACTAACAAATCAATGGTTCATCAACTATGGAGATGAAAATTGGAAAAAGATGTCATATGAACTAATTGATAACATGGAAATTCTACCAGAGGAAATAAGACAGGAATTCACTAATGTCATAGATTGGCTTAAGGAAAGAGCATGCGCAAGGAAAAGTGGGCTTGGAACAAAACTTCCATGGGATAATGAGTGGATAATAGAGAGTTTGGCAGATTCTGTTATCTATATGGCCTATTATCCATTATCAAGATACATTAGCAATAATCAGGACTTGCAAAAAGATGAAGATAAGATACTGGCAGATAATATGAATGACAATTTTTTTGATTATGTTCTCTTAGGAAAGAATGATCCAGATGTTGTAGCAACAGAATCAAAAATATCCATCCAATTACTTGAAAAAATCAAAAATGAATTTGATTATTTTTATCCAGTAGATTCCAGGCATTCTGGAAGAGATCTCGTCCCCAATCACCTTTCGTTCTTCATTTTCAATCACGTTGCAATATTTCCCAAGGAAAAGTGGCCTAAACAAATCGTTGTAAATGGTTCGGTACTAATGGAAGGTAAAAAGATGTCCAAATCGCTCGGGAATATTATACCATTGCGTCATGCGATAGAAGAATATGGTGCAGATTCAATCCGCCTCACTATGCTTGCCTCATCCGAGATATTACAGGATTCTGACTTTTCTTTTGATTTGGTGAAAGGAATTAGAGCCAAATTGTTTGATATCTATAGAAATATACTTTCACATTTGGATATTTTCAGGGTTCAGAGTAGTGTGGATGAGGATCTGGAAGATGTTTGGATGTCAAGCAGATTGCAAAATGTTATAATGGATACTACTTCTGCAATTGAAAAATTTAGAATCCGAGAGGCTTTGCATAATATTTTGTACCTGATGGACAATGATCTAGAATGGTATGAAAAAAGAAAGCTGGCAAAAAATAAATCAATATTTAATAATTATTTGAAAGAATTCTTTGAAACAAGGATAAAATTGTTAGCACCATTTGCTCCATATTTCTGTGAAGAAGTTTGGGAAATTATGGGTAATGCTTCGTATATCAGTTCAGCTCAATGGCCAGAGATTAATCAATCTAAGATTACATTGATATCAGAGGATAACGAAAGAATTATCCAAAGTATCATTTTTGATATACAGAAAATAACGAAGGTTACTAAAATCGTTCCGAAGAAGATCTCGATTTATACCGCTTCAAATATCAAATGTACGTTATATAGAAAAATATTAGATAGAATCCAAAGACAAACAACTTTCAATTTTGGACAAATCATGAAGGAATTTGTTAACGACGATCAGGTTAAGGATCTTGTTAAACGGAATCCTGATTTGGTAAAGAAAATTATAGATGATATATTATCTGAATCAGTGGAGGTTAGAGAAAGAAGAATGAAAATAGATTCGTTCGATGAGATAATACCATTAGATGATGGAAAATCATTATTAGTTAGCGAAGTAGGAAATAATAAACTTGAAGTAAACATTTACTCGGAGGATGACAACGACAAGTATGATCCAAAACAAAAGTCAAAATTCGCAAGACCTTACAAACCAGCCATATACATAGAATAAGAAACTCAAAGAAAATTAAATATGTCAAGTAATTATACCCTTGTATGTTCTAAGCAAGATCTCGCCAGTAATACCATATCAAACTGTTTGATTGAAAAGTATGGATTTTCCAAATTGCCAGAGACAAAGACTTCGTTATCCTCAACTTATTATCCTGGTATTGTCTTGCATATTTCCGAAGATAGCTTACTATATCTTGATAATCTTGACGAGAGATATCCCGATACATCATGTTATATTTTTCTATCTCAACATAGATCTCAAGCTAATATTCCTGCTCTGACTTGTCACTCGACGGGAAATTTTGGTAATAATTATTTCGGTGGGAAAGAAAAGGAACTAGGAATATGTTATCCTTGGATTCAGAAACAGTATCTTATTGAGTTGAATAGGAAAAAAGATACTGTATCCAAGTATGATATTATTATTGAATCCACACATCATGGTCCCACATCATTAAAAAAACCAATACTATTTGTTGAAATAGGATCAACAAGGGAACAATGGACAGACAACAATGCAGCCGACACAGTTTGCAGTTCGTTGCTCACAGTACTTGCAAGAAAGAGCGGATCATGTGAAAAAGTTGGAGTGGGATTAGGAGGGAATCATTATCCAACAAAATTCAACAACATATTATTGGAATCTGAATATGGTCTTGGTCCGATAGCTGCAAAACATGATTTACCACATTTGGATAACTCCATGATAGTTCAAATGATACAAAAGAATATTGAAAAAGTGACTTGTGTTATCATAGATACAAAGGGACTAGGAAAAGAGAAATCCAGAATATTAACCGCGTTAGACGAAGTGGGAATTGAGATAGTAAAAATCTAGATTTTATCAACATACAAACATACAATAGTTATTTAAGATTGTTAACCCTAATAGATATGGACTATGTCAGTTTATCGAAAAATTCCTAAAAAAACACGCACAAGTCATATCAACAGGCAAGCCGTCTATGATCTTGTTTCTGATATTCCTTCCGGCAAGGTGGTAACTTATGGCCAATTGGCAACACTGCTTGGTAATTCTCGTGCGGCTCGCGGAATAGGTAAAGTCCTAAATCAGAATCCAAGGCCAATCATAGTGCCTTGTCACAGAGTTGTCTGTTCAGACGGACATGTGGGAGGATATATGTATGGAAAGAACCGAAAAGTATCATTGTTACTAAAAGAAGGTATTCCTATCGACAACGACAAAATAAAAGATTTTGAAAAATACAGGATCTAGATACGATTTCTACTTGTGCGTTTTAGCTTGCTTAGCCAGGTCTCTCAAATGCGATAGAGATCTAACGTTACCACCCCTAATTTTCTTGTACAAGGCCCAGAAAGTTTCTCTGTTAATTTCATTTCTAGCTTTTAGTATTTTCAAATGGCGTCTCATGGCCTTGGTTCTTTTAACATAAACTTCCTTCTTCCCTGCTCTAGCAGTTTTTTTACCTTTCTTTGAACCAGCAGAAGTTCCGTGTTTCCTACGCGTTTTTAGTTTCTTTTCAGCTCTAGCTCTAGAAATTCCTCTTACTTTAACTGTCCAGATAGTACCGTTCTTGATTAAGGAACGCATATCCTCTCTTGTAATCGCATCAGCTATATCATCAAGTTTATCGGGTTCAAATCTCACCCTATTTGAGCCCACACCTAATACTCTTGCTATTAATTCTCTCTTTTTACTTAAATTTACGACCATTATTACTTAGTCCCTTTTTTTCCAGCGTTTTTACCCTTTGCGGTTGTTGCTTTTGATTCTTTCTTTGGTTTTTCGATCTTTGTTTCTGTTGTTGTTGCTGTTGATTCTTTCTTTGGTTTTTCGATCTTTGTTTCTGTTGTTGTTGCTGTTGATTCTTTCTTTGGTTTTTCGATCTTTGTTTCTGTTGTTGTTGCTGTTGCAGGCGATTCCTTTTTAGTAGTTGATTCTTTCTTTGGTTTTTCGATCTTTTTAGCAACTTTCTTTATTGCTTCAACCTTTCCTGGATTCAAAATCTTCATTTTCAGTTTTGTGGCTTCAGTTACAATTTCTATTCGTTTTTTGTTTCCGACAGTATGTGCTATTCTAACTGCATCAACCTTTGGGTCAATTTTAGCTAAATCATTTGTGTTAAAAATCAAAATATCGTTATAACCGGACGGATGTAAGCCTCTTGATTTCCTAGGTCCCTTGTAACCTACTTTAGCCAAGGGCGGAACACCAGACACCTGCCTTCTCATCTTGTTATCCTTTCCTTTAGGTTTTCTCCAGTTGGGTGCAAGTCTATCATATCTCCAGCTCTCTTGCCTAACAAACTCTGGTCTTTTGTCTGCTATTTTTTTTCTGAGTTGCAGGAGTTCCTTATTAATAACCATAGAACTATTGTCAAGACCCTATTTTTTAAATAAAAATGTTTCTAGAACCATTCCCCATGGGCGTATTCTAGAGTTCCAATGGCTTTGGACATAACTCCTGCGTTCATGCACTCTCAGGCAATTTCATGAAACTCAATAAAGAATGGATGATACCTAGTATGTTGAAGGAAGGAAAATAGGATATTTTAGGCAATCTGATATAGTTATATCCTTTGGGAGACATTAGTATACCATATTTGATTGAATATCACACAGGGGAATTGGCGCCATACAGTGGGTCTTTCAAATTGTTAAGGCATGATCTTAGGTTTCTCAATCGCCTCAGAAAATTTAGATGTTCACTCAAGTCAAATGAACGCAGGGTTCCTTTATCGAAAGGTGATCCTTTTCCACCTTGTAGACGTTGTAATACAAATGTTATCTGGAATGCATGATTTGGGTTTATTCAAACCAGGCACCCTTCAAATCTATTGGACAATGTTAATGAAACCGTACTTTTCTCTTATTGTTCTTTGAATAGACATGTTGTACGCGAATATTCGTTTTGAATATTCATCAAGAATTTCCATCATGGGTTCTGATGTTTTGTCCGTATAGAAGCCCGGACAATCACCCGTCAATTGAAAGGATGCGTGTACTACTGGCTTCCCATTGCTGGATTCCATCCACGAAGAAAATGGATAGAGCCAACATACTCCAGGTTTGTCTGGATGTATTTCACAACTTCCACACTCATCTAAGAATCTGCACGATAAAGGTTTTCCATCTTGATCTTCGGCCTCATTTTCCTTTCTTTTTAGCGAAATCATACTTATGGTTGTAATAACATTATTCATCGTTGAAGTTTCATTCCAACTTGAGACCCTTGTTTCCTTTTCGATAAATTCAGAATCAGAAGCATAACCCATTTTTTTTGAAATCGAAGAAATATCATCTTTCGTGAGAGGTAATCTTCCTTGTTTTTCACAGCAGTTATGGCAGTCTGGCCAAAGACATCGCCACAGGACATATGTTTTATCTCTGGATAGGTAGGGAATATGAAAAACTACGCCATTTACTATTACTTGTGAATCAGAGACATCATTACGTTTTCCTAGGTGAAGATCATATATTGATTGTTCAACTTGCCACTTATTGGATAAATTATCCAAAGCCTGCTTTACGTGCAATTCTTCCAATGCTAATAATGATTATTTTAAGACCCAAGTTTAAATGTGCCTAACAAACAATTGTCAATTGACCCGTACAATATGCTTAATATTCAAGATACTAGCGGCCCAAAAAGAGAGCCTAGTGAAAAAGGCAAACATGCATCATCAACTCAAAACAGGAGAATGGTATGGGAGAATATCATATGGCCACTGGTCTTGGATGTAAATCGTTCCTATTTTACATTAAAGGAATATCATTTTAAAAGGGATCAATTTTGCGAAAATAGAAAGATACAGTCCTCAAAAGTCGCTGGTGGTTTTGTATCACTGTTAGTTAAAGGGATCCTCGTAAGACAAAAAAGTATCTATTCAATTCATTATAGATTAATACCATATATGAGAAAGAAAGCCAACCTGGAATACGGTCAAGCAATAAGGGAAGCAAGTACAAAACGATAACTATTCTTAGTCTTATCTAGATTGAAAAACAATAGAGGATATCATCTATATTTTATGGTCTGTAGTTTTCCGTTATCAGCTGTAACAATAATCTTTTTAAAATCTAGATCATCCTTTTCAGGAGTAACGAAAATGGAGCTGAATGGAGCTATGGAAGTGTAAATTTGTTTTTTACTCGTATTGTTATCAAATGTAACTGTTACATCATGAATTTCTTGAGGGTTATTGTTGTTTATTTTTATGCTTATAGTACTCAACGTTTCTCCTGTTTCATTTATCTCTACAGTCAAACCCGCCCTTGGAATAAACACTACTAATACCACGATAGCGACAATTACAAAGCCCCCGTAAATGGCATACCGAGCTATCCTTATCCAGTCTCTTTTTTTCCTGTCCTTAGGTTCATAATGCCATTCGTCATCCCATCTTCCCATTTTTATCCGATCACATGTGATGAACAAAAATTATAAACATTTTATCTTCCATAGCGAAGGTATTCCAACAATTATTTGTTGAATTTTCTGTAAAAAGCTATAAGATTGTTGCAGTTCTTGCATTTGTATTCTCCTTTTTCGACTAGTATCATTCCTTGACCTAAATCCTCATTAGGACTTTCAAACTTGATTTGTGGAGAGCCGTCAAATTCCTTTGCGCATGTGTTACAGTAATACTTTAGAAATCGCTCTTCACCAAGTCTTCCTATGTTTGCCAAAAATAATTGCGGAATCCCCAGATTCGCTTTGAGCTCTTCTTCTTCTGTAATTTTTGCCAAAGCATATCCACCCGAACCCAGCAACTTTTTTTCTTCTAGATCTTCATTTTCATTCATGTATTCTAATTAGATTAGGCCTTAATTTTAATAGTACAGACTGACAATTTGTCTATCTTAGTCCAGTAAAGTTAAAGAAAATTGAATTTATTCTAATTACCATTGACTTCTAAGAATGATTCTGACCTTCTGTTTGATAGAGTCGAGTTTAAGATTCTTGCTGCAAATGAACATTTGAAAAAGATGCAAGAGTTTCAGTCAAATCATCCAGATGCACAAAGGATTGGTTCAGCGCTTAAGAGTGAAATGGAGATTGATTGCTTTCTCGCCCAATTATTAGGAAGTTTGGATTGCCTATTGATACTAATTAACTCAAGATTAGAGCTCGGAATTGCAACAGAAAGAGTTGATTTGGCCACAATACAGAGTGCATTAAACGCCAGAACAAAAAATATCAGTCTTCTCACAGAAATGCATCAGGCATCTGCACATGATGGCTGGCTTTGGGTGCTAAAGGAATTTAGAATTCTCACTATGCAGAAACCAGCCAAAGATGCTCAATATTTTTTATTTGGTGATACCACTATATCAACACGAGATAATAAAAACGAGACGAATCTATCTTCAGATGAATTTATCAACAAGATGCTAATCCGATATTTTCAACAAAGTCACAAACAAGTCAAAGATTTGGTTAATTCCATTCGATTGAAAGAACCACTATTAATGTAGATATCGATAAATATCCGTTTGAAAATTTCTACTTGTAGCTCGTGAATTAGCCCGGTCGAATCTACACGATTGTGTCGATGCCGAATCTAGCGGTCAAACTCCACAGGAGGGCTATGGATTTCAGGCTCTGGATCTACTTGAAAAGATACCTGGGGACAGCAGTTCGAATCTGCTCCGGGCTACTTTTTTTAACCTAAACCTGAGGTCCAAATTTAGTCAGGTATTCTGTTTCTTTACCGAATCTTTTGAAATTTTCAATAAATAGATGCGCCAATCTTTTGGCTGCAATGACGTATTGATCCCCATTAGACCAGGAATTAATGGGATCCAAAATTCTTGTCGGGATATCAGGACATGAGAGTGGAATTTCTAGATTGAATATACTGTCGTGTTTATATTGCACATTTTCAAGGTCACCATTTATGGATGCCGATACCATTGCTCTTGTATATTTTAAATCCATTCTCTTGCCGATTCCGTAAGGTCCGCCAGTCCAACCAGTATTAATCAAATAGACACTTGTGTTGTATTTCGAGATCCTTTGTGCAAGCATTTTTGCGTATTGGATTGAGTGTAGTGGCATAAAGGGAGCTCCAAAACATTGTGAAAATGTTTCCTTAGGCTCTGTAATGCCTCTTTCCGTACCAGCTAGCTTGCTTGTATAACCAGAAATAAAATGATACATAGCTCCTTCCTTTGTTAATTTCGCAATTGGCGGCATCACTCCAAATGCATCGGCAGTTAGAAATATTATGACTTTGGGATGAGTGGCTACTGACGGTATAACTGCACCTGGAATAAATTCCAAAGGATAGACCACTCTTGTATTTTCGGTTAAATAGCTGTCTTCAAAATTAGGTTCCCGTGTTTGTTCGTCAACAATTACGTTCTCCATCACAGAACCAAATTTTATTGCATTCCAAATTTGAGGTTCGTGCTCCTTTTCTAAATTGATGCACTTTGCATAGCATCCCCCCTCAAAATTAAAAATGCCTCTATCAGACCATCCGTGCTCGTCGTCTCCTATTAATCGCCTTTCTGGATCGGCTGACAGCGTTGTTTTACCAGTACCAGATAATCCGAAAAACAAAGCAGTTTCTCCATTTCTTCCCATATTGGCAGAACAATGCATAGGAAATATTTCCTGTTTTGGAAGCAGAAAATTCATGACAGAGAACATTGCCTTCTTAATTTCCCCAGCATAAGAGGTATAACCTATCAAGACCATTTTCTTGGAGAAATTCATGATAATGAATGTGCTACTTTTGGTTCCATCAATTTCAGGAAGCGAGGCAAAATCATTTACAAAGAATAGAGTAAATTCAGGTTTATGATTATCAAGCTCTTCAGGTGTTGGTCGAATAAATATCTGCGATGCAAAAATACTATGCCATGCATTATCAGTGAAAACCCTGATCGGCAGACGACTTTGGGGATCTGCTCCGACAAAGCCATCAAAAATAAAGAAATCCTTCCCAGATACGTGTTGCTTCATCCTTTCAAAAATTTGATCAAACTTATCTGTATGGATTGGATGATTGACTTTACCCCAATCCACAAGGTCATGTGTTATTTCATCATCTACAATGAATTTATCATCAGGAGATCTACCAGTAAATTTACCAGTCTTTACAGATAGTGCACCAGAGTTTGATAATAAGCCCTCATTTCTTTGAATTGCAATTTCAATGAGAGTTGCTATTGGTAGGTTCCTCTCAATTTTTCCGAAATCAATATTCATCTTCTGAAGTTGCAGAAGATAGCTCTTTGGATGACCATTATCTTCCTCATTCATTGATACGATGTTAGGTCCACAAAGGGTATTTAATTTATTTCATGTTGTTTATGGAAATTATGAACTGAATAGCCCAAATAAGACGAAATAAATGATTGGTGCAAATCAGATGATAATACACCAATCAATTGCGTTGTTACGTCTATCTCCTCGAATAGACGATATGTTTTATCTATCTTCAATGGTGTTTATACTTTATGAAAATTATTCTCTGGAACACATTTGCAAATTCAGTACTAATTCAATATTTTAAATTATTGTAAGTAAAAATGCGCCTAGCAAATAGACTTTGCGTTTTATGGTAGATAAGTTTCACAATCTAGACAATTGACCTTAAACAACAAAATTGACAGGAACGGCGCAATTGCGAATTTTTTTTTGTGGAAAATAATTTGTTCCAATCCACTTGGCTCGGATCGGAGCAATGAAGAAAATAGGCGCGTTGCAATAGAGTAATACATTATCCCTATGCTCTCAAGATATGTTGGGATTAACATTGCTATTATTAAGAAATCTTGCATTGTATGAAATTCTAAGAAGTGATTTGAACAATATTTCATTATATTCCTGTGTTAATTGAGCAGTATCGTTACTACCCATTGACAAGATATTGACAAAAAATAGAATTTAGAATACCAGAAATGAATCGAATCATAATTGATACTAAAGTTTAGGTTAATGGCTAATTCTCTTTGCAAATCTACGAACTAAGACTATTAATTTAATAGAAAACAGTTATTGTGCAAAACCCATGTTTTGTATTTTCTAGAATAATATGATGTTCCATTATCACATTCACTGAGTGCATAATTATGATTTTCCTGCCTCTCTAATATTCGAAGAAGTTTTAGTACAGCTCTATCTTCTACCAAATATTTCATAATCCGCTCTACTTCTCTATCCATCTATTTTCTATACCTATTGCAAAGGATAATTCAGCTATTACTTATATATGGTAACCAACATTCTTAATATAAAATTCCACCTACTTATCTAAAAGAAAATTAAGTAAAATAAAAGATTGATAAGAAAACTCTTCTCAATTTGTCAGGTATTTAAATCTCGAGAAATAATGAGAGACTGTTCTGTGCCATACTTTAAATTTTCAAAATTCATAAAACAATAGATATAAATTAACTTTTTAGAGTAGAATTCATGTGAACTCTTTTATAGAGCCTACCGCAATTGGCGGTTTATCTCATAGACATTTTCGATTATATCTTGCAATTCCACTCCTATTTTTGGTTGTTATTAGCTTTATTTCTGTAAATTCTCATGCACAAACTACTGGAATCGACGATACGCTATTACCTAAACTGTTTGACAGAGTAAAGAATTCAGTTGTACAGATAACCGTGTCTAACCAAGACCCCCGTTCTTCGGCACTTGGATCAGGTTTTGTATTCGACACAGCTGGTCATATCATTACAAATGACCATGTGGTACGTAATAGATCGCTTAATGATACTAATACAAACAATGTTACCGTCACATTTCTTGATGAAAGGTCATTTAAGGCAAAAATTGTAGGAAGTGACCCGTTCTCAGATCTAGCTGTCTTACAGATCGAGGATCCTAAAAATCAAACAATGATTCCGCTGGTCCTCAGTAATTCTTCTGAAGTTAAAATAGGCGAGCATGTGATTGCCATAGGGAATCCATTTGGACTTTCTGGTTCAATGACAGAAGGAATAGTTAGCGGATTAGGAAGAGTAATCCCATCTCAGAATCCAGAAGGCCCGCAAGGTCCTGAAATAGTACCTGATGAAGGGGCAACACTTGTTCCTCCAACCTCATTTTCCATACCCGAAATAATCCAGACAGATGCGGCAATAAATCCCGGAAATTCTGGAGGACCGCTGCTCAATTTGAGGGGTCAAGTAATTGGAATTAACAGCGCCATTTTTTCATTGACTGGTGAGTATTCTGGTGTGGGATTTGCTATACCTGCAAGTACTCTACAAAGAGTAGTTCCGATTTTGATATCAGATCACACATACAAACACCCCTGGATTGGAATCTCAGGCGTTGATGTTAATGAACAGATTGCCTCAGTAATGAAGCTTAATTCGGCGAAGGGATTTCTTGTGATTGATACCAGTCCGGGAGGCCCAGCAGCTAAAGCTGGAATTCAAGGCGGTGACAAAATGGTGGATATTAATGGAAGAAAGACCAATTTGTTTGGAGATGTCATTGTCAAGATTGATAATCAAAACGTTTCCAAAATTGACGACATATTAGTATATTTGGAGCAACAAAAGAAAGTAGGGCAGGGTGTCAATTTAACTGTTATCAGAGATGGTAAACTTCAAACAATTAATGTGGTACTGGCTGAAAGACCGTTAAGACTCAATGAAGAACCATTGTGGTTGGGTATTGACGGTATTGATATGGATCAGGATATTGCTTCTCAGCTAGGTGTTAATCAGAGTACAGGAATCTTAGTAGTAGGAATTATTTCGAATGGACCTGCAGACAAAGCAGGAATGGAAGGCGGTTACAGGATTACAGATATCAATGGAACATCAGTGGAGCTGGGTGGAGATATTATTATTTCTGCAGACAAGCAACCAATAGATAATCTGAGAGAAATGTCAACGTATATCGCAAACAACAAGATTGATGGAGAGACAATAAGTCTTGGAGTCATCAGGGACGGAAAGCCGTTGGAAGTTCAAGTTACTTTAGAAAAAAGGCCCGCGGATGTAAAATAGGAAATCTAAGTAGCATATAGAATTGTACTTGGCCATTTAGGTTACTGATAACTAGTTAGAATTAGTGAATTCCTTAAAACCATTCTTGAAGTCTGCATTTGTTTTATGCAGGAGTTCGATGAATTTCTTATCTCTTGCAAGAGTTTCCTTCATG
>Ga0068870_10000127_pt1 | contig 26340 bp, 40 predicted proteins | sample KBSMisM62_FD_66599 | JGI IMG/M metagenome (GOLD analysis project Ga0068870, IMG submission 66599) | Miscanthus rhizosphere microbial communities from Kellogg Biological Station, Michigan, USA - KBS Miscanthus M6-2 | ecosystem: Host-associated > Plants > Roots > Rhizosphere > Soil ...
AGTCGCAAGGGCGCGCCCAGGATCCACGAGTCGGCGCGCTGCATTTGAAGTACATACGCCGCGACCTGTTCGTGGCGCCGCCGCTGGCCGACCAGGCGCCGGAGCCGCGATCGCCGGCGCCGCCGTTGCCGGTTCATTCGACCAGGCCGCCGGCGCGCCGGCGCTCGAGCTCGAGCGAGGGCTAGGTGGGCGTCGTTACCTGGCTGCGCCGCGCCGTGGCCGAAGGCGCCTGGCGCATGGCCTACGGCCGATCGATCGAAAGCGGCCGCGTCTATGACATTCCATTCGGTGACGGCTGGGAGCGCGGCTTGCGGCTCATGGCTGGCCCGATCGACGGCCGCGGCGTGCCGGCGGCGTTCGCGTGCGTCATGTCGTTTGCTCGAGCGATTAGCCAGGCGACGCCGGCGCACAAACGCGTGAGCTCGAGCGGCAAGCATGAAGTGGTCGAAACGTCGCCGGCCGCTCGATTGCTGCGCTATCCCAACGCGTACCAAACGTTTGAACAATTTATTTTCAATATCATTGCGGCGCACGGTTTCGACGGCGAGGCGCTGGCGCTTATCACGCGCGACGATCGCGGCGCGCCGGCGGAGCTCCACCCGATTCCGCGGCGCGCCTGGCAACCCTATGTGACGCCGCGCTCCGGCGCCGTTTTCTATTACGTGGGCGAGAGCTCTAACGGCCTCTATCCCGAGCGGCTCGAGCTGGTGCCGGCGCGCGACGTGATTCATTTCCGGCAATACACGCCACGCCATCCGCTGGTAGGCGAAACCGCGCTGGCCGCGGCCGCGCTGGCGACTGGCGTTAACGTCGCGCTCTCCGCAAGCCAGGCGGCGTTTTTCTCCAATATGTCGCGACCCGCCGGCGTGCTGTCGACCGACCAGGCGCTTAACCGCGATCAAATGACCAGGCTGCGGACGGCCTTCAAAGAACAGGCCGCCGGCATGTCTCAAGGCGAATTGCCGATACTGGCGAACGGCCTGAAATTCCAACAGCTCGCAATCTCGAGCGTCGACGCGCAATTGATCGAATCGCAACGTATGTCGATCGAGGAAATCGCCCGAACGATGGGCGTTCCGTTGCCGGTGATCGGCGTCTTACAGGGCGCGACATACAACAACGTTGAACAGCTCATAAATCACTGGCTGGCGGTTTCGCTGGGATCCTTGCTCGAGAGTGTGGAGCGCGCGCTGGATCGCGCCTTTGCCCTGCCGCGCTCCGAATATGTGGAGCTCGATACAAACGCGTTGCTTCGCTCCGACCTGGCGGCGCGTATCGACGCGCTGACAAAGGGGATCCAGGGCGGCCTCTATGCGCCGGACGAAGCGCGCGAGCTCGAGGGCCTCAATCCGACCAACGGCGGCGGCGAGCCGTATTTGCAACAGCAAATGACGCCGCTGTCGCGCCTGGCAAAGATTGCCGACAAGGCGGCGGAGCCGACGCCGGCGCCGCGGCCCGCGCCGGCGCCGGCGCCGACGCCGGCGAACGCGAACGAAAAGGCCTTTAACCCGGAGCGCGCGGCGGAGCTGCTACGCGCCAGGCTCGAGAGGCGCGCGAATGTCGGATGATCTAGAGCGACTGTTTAGCCAGGCGCTCGAGCCGCTGGTGCTCGAGCTCGAGCAAACGCGATCGGCCCAGGGCGAGCTCCGCCAGGGCCTCGAGGCGATGGGCGCCGAGCTCGCGGCCGTGCGCGCCGAGCTCACGGCGGCCCAGGGCGAGCTCGCGACGTTCAAGGCGCATCGCTTGGACGTGGAGGCCTGGGCGCCTGGCGTCTATCGCCAGGGCCGCGTCGTGCAGCATTTTCACGGCCAGTATTTCGAGGCGCTCGAGGATACGGCGGCGGAGCCTGGCGAGGGCGGCGCCTGGCGGCGCCTGGGCCTGGCCGGATTCCGGTTCCGCGGCCTGCGCGTCGACGGCGCCGACTATCAAACCGGCGACCTGGTGCAAGCCGACGGCGGCACGCTCCTACAGTCCGGCGACAAACTTACGTGGCTGGCGTTGCGCGGCCATCGCGGCAAGCCAGGATTGCCTGGGGATCCTGGCAAGCCTGGCGACCCTGGCCGGCCTGGGGATCCTGGCGCGCCTGGCAAGCCAGGCGCCGCCCTGGTGCGGCTCGAGGCCGATCGCGGCGTGTTGTTCGCCGTCATGTCGGACGGCGAGCGGCGCGCGATCGCGCTCGAGGCCGTGGAAGGGGCGACCGCATGACCTGGCCGACCGATACCCTAAGCGCGTTCAAGGCCTGGCTGGGCGCCACGACGGCGACCGATGACCAGCTAACGGCGGCGCTCGAGCTCGCCCTGGTGACGGTCGAAAACTGGCTGGATCGACCGTTGGAGCTCAAGCAACGGACACAAACCGATTTCGACGCAAATTGCGTGGTGCGGCTCCGCGCCTGGCCTGTCGACAACGTGACCAGCGTTACCTATGCCGGCCAGGCCGCCGACGTCGCGCTGTTGGCGCTCGACAAGGCGACCGGCCGGCTTGCGGTGCCGTACTACTGGGGCGCAATCGAAACCGTTTACAGCGGCGGTTTTGACCCCATGCCGCGCGACCTTGAGCTGGTGTTGTGGACCGTCGCCGCGGCGGTGCTGCCGGCCTCGAGCTCGCGCGCCGGCGTGAGCCTGGCGCCGGCGGTCCGGCGCGTAACCACGCCGGACGTTGGCACGGTCGAATATGCGACGCCGCCGGCGAGCGAAAGCCAGGCGGAGCAATTGCTGGGCGGCGCCATACCGCCGCAATTCGAATCGGTGCTGGCGCGCTATCGCGCCGAGTCGGTCATAGGGGGTGCATGATGGGCGCGCCGTTCTGGAACGAAGCGCATCGCCAGGCCTGGGAGGGCAACGTTGCCCTGTTGGCGGCGCCGGCGACGTGGACGCAAGACGGCGTTGCCGTCGCGCTGCAAGCCGGCTTTGCGATCGGCCGCGAAACCGACGTTGCCGTGGCTAACGCGCTGGGCGTGGGCGTGCGCAAGGTGACGTTGCGCGCGATGGATACCGCCGGCCGGACGCCGCGGCCGCTCGATAGGCTCGAGCTCGCCGGCGAGGTGCTGACGATCGACGCCGTAACGCCGATCGTTTTTGCCGGCGAGCTCTACGGCTGGAAATGCCAATGCGCCGGCCAGGATCCGACGCCATGAGCGGCGAGGCATACAAGCGCGGCCTGGTGCGCGGCTGGTGCGACGCCGTCGCCGCGGCGGCGTTCGTGCCGACGATCAACGACGCCGATCGGCCGGCCGATGGCGCGCCGTGGTTTACGATCGTATGGGAGCCCGACACCGTGGAGCCGATCGCCTATTGCGGCGTCGCCATGGAAACCGGCGCGCTAAACGTGATCGTGGGCGGCGAGCCTGGGAACGGCGACGCCGCGGTGGCCGCGGCGAGCGACGCCGTCGTGGCCGAGCTCCTGGCCAATGCGGATCCGCAAGGCCAGCTCACGCTCGAGCGCGCAAACGGGACGGCCGAACACTCGAGCGGCACGGCCGATCGCTGGTATCGACTGCAAACGCCGCTCGCTTATCGCTACATCAACGGAGGGCCGTAAAATGGCTGCTAAGGCTTATTCGACCAAGGGGCTGCAAATCTGGCTGGGCGCGCCGGAGGCGCCTACCGCACTGGTGCCGACCGCGATCACTTCCGCGGCGCCGGCCGTTGTCACGGTGGCCAATACCGCCGTTAACGGCGACCTGGTCTATGTGACCAACAGCGGCTTTCCGGAGCTCGACGGGAAATGGTTTCCCGTTGGCGCCGCGAGCGCGACGGAATTCGAGCTCGTGGGATCCGACACGAGCGGCTCGACCGGCGCCCTGGCCGTGACGCCGTCGATCGACTTGCACGCCAAGGGCGACGCTTTCGACCTGTCGTGCCTGTCGAAAACGATCACGTTTAACAGCGACGCGCCGGCGGCGATCCAGGCCGGCACGTATTGCGACCCGTCGCTGGCGATAACCTCGCCCATCATTCCGCCGACCACGATTGAGTTTGGCGGCAATATCAACGTCGCGGATCCTGCCTATAAGGAATTGATCGACGCCGGCGAGGATGGATTGCAACGGCCGCTCGATATCCTGTTGCCGTTCGGCCAGGGCGATATCGTGGCGCCTGCGGTGGTTTCCCTGGTGACGTGGGATCTGCCGGTGGACGGCGTGCAAGGTTTCACGGCGACCGTCACATGCTCGAGCAAGCCGGCGCATCGCTTCGCCGCGGCGCCGTAAGGGGAAAAGCAACATGGCAGAAACCAACGGACACGCGCCGCTCGAGCTGGCGCCGATCGCCGCGCCGACCGCGAGCGCCGAGGAATTCGACGCGCTCCTGGCCGGCCTTTTCGAGCCGCGCCTGGTGGAGCTCGCGCCAGGCCGGACGGTGGAGATTCGGCCGCTCATGCTCGAGGGCGCCGACGTGCTTTACAGCGGCCAGGCCGGCGGCGGCTCGAGCCTGCAACGGTTCATGTTGGCGCGTTGCGTCTACATCAACGGCCGGCCGCTGGGCGAGCTCGCCGGCCGTCTGCCGGTGGCCTGGGCTAATCGCCTGGTGCCGCTGGTGATGGAAGCCAACGGCATGGACACGACGCCGGCGGCCGGAGGCGGCGAAGCGATCGACCCAAAAGCCTGAAACGCTCCTGGCGCCTGGCGCAACACGGCCTGGCCGAGCTCCTGGGGGTCACTGTAGGGGAGTTGCGCCGGACCATGACGCTACCGGAATTCTTTTCCTGGCAAGCCTACAGCAAGGCGAAACAGCGCGAGGCGGCGAACGCGGCCGGCCGACCGGATCCGGCGACTCTGCCGGAGCTGGGCGCGCTGGGGCCGGCCGGCGTCGCCCAGGCGATTAGGGGGTGACATGGCACGCGCGACCATTTCCGGCCTCGAGGCGCTAAAGGCGGAGCTCCGCAAATTTCCCGACGCCGTCCAGGCTCGAGCGGTGGCAACCGGCGTGCGCAAGGCGGCCGGCAAGCTGCGCACGGCCGTGCGGCGCGCTGCCTATGCCAAGGTGGCCAAGGGATACAAGCGCAAGAATCGGCTGCGCTACGCGCTGCGATCGGCCGTAGGCAAGCGCGTGCAATTCAAGGGCAAGGCGTGGGTGGCGCTCAAGGCGGCGCCTGGCGAGAAGCGGACGCGCCACTATTACAAAACGCTCGAGGTGGGCCGTAAGGCCTACACGAGCAAACGCCGCGGCGCCGTGGCCGGCTCTCCGCCCATGAAACCGTTTTTTGCCAAGACGATCCGCGCCAACAGCGCGGCGACAATGCGGATCCTGATAACCGAAACGCAAAAGGCGATCGCCTACGAAGCCGGCAAGGCTTTCGCCCGATCGAAGGGAAGGCGTTAGGCGATGGCGGATTTTGCCGACCTTGTCGTTAAGCTCGAGCTGCAACAGGCGCAGTTTCAAAAGGGCATGGAACAGGCCGCGCGCTCCATGGCGCGTGTCCAGCAAAACGCCAAGGGCGCGCAAAGCGCGATGGGCGGCCTCGAGGCCAGTCTAACCGGCGTCGCCCAGGCGGCCGCGGCCGTGGGCACGGCGTTTGCCGCGATCAAAACAATTCAGGCGATCACGACGGCGGCCGACCAAATCCGCAACCTGCAAGGCTCGTTTACCGCGCTGACCGGATCCGCCGAGCGCGCAAACGACATGATGATTCGAATTTTCGGAGTCGTGGCGCGCACTGGCGTTCCGCTCGACGCCGCGGCGAGCTCCATGCAGCGACTCACAATCGCCATGGGATCAATGGGCGCGAGCAACGCGCAAATTGAGAAGGTAGCCGAAACCTTTATTCAACTGGGCAAGGTGGGCGGCTCGAGCGCCGCCGAGACGGCCGCGGCGCTGCAACAGCTAGGCCAGGCGCTCGCCAGCGGCAAGCTGGGCGGCGATGAGCTCAAATCGATTCGGGAAAATGCGCCGCTGGTGGCCGAAGCGATCGCCCAGGCTATAGGCGTGACCAGCGGCCAACTCAAACAACTGGGCGAGGATGGCAAGCTAACCTCCGACGTTGTCGCCAACGCGCTGATAGCGGCGAGCGACAAGGCGGCCGCCGGTTTTGCGAAACTGCCGCAAAGCCTCGAGCAAGCAACTAACAAGATGCTGGCCCAGGCCACGCTCGCCGCGGCGGAATTCGACCGCGTGGGCGGCACGACGTCGACCCTGGTAACGAGCGTTGGTTTTGTGGAGGCCACGCTTAAACGCTGGACGGAGGAATTGCGCGCCAGCAATAGCGAGCTCAATACGTCGCAAATCCTGGTGGAGTCGGTAAACGACCTGATGAAGCTGGCCGCGGTGGCGTTCGTGGCCGTGTCGTTCGCGCTCGAGCAAATCGTCAAGCGGACGGCGTTTTGGGCCGAGCAAATCAAGCTCATTGTGCAAATGGACTGGGACGGCGTCATTGCCAGCTCCGACCGTTTCCGCCAACAGCTCGAGGCCAGCGCCGACGCCGCGAATCGCACGATTGAGGCGCTGTTGCGCGCCAAGCAAGTGGCGCCGTTCGGTCCGGCATCCGGCGGCGCCGAGGAAACCGGCGGCCAGCCGCTGGTCAAGGGCCGGCCGCTCAAGGCGCCGCCAGGAACCGGCGGCGCCGGCGGCAAGGGCAACGCCGAAAAAGAGGCGGAGCAACTGAAAAAGCGCGGCGAGGCGCTGGCGGCCGCCGTCGACTCGCAAGAGGCCTATAACCAAAAGCTGCGCGAATACGACGAGCTGTTGGGTAAGGGCGCGATTAGCCAGGAAGTTTTCGAGAAGGCGGTGGCCAAGGCGAACAGGGAACGCACGGCGGAGGGCGACGCCATTAAGGCGCTGGTCGACCCCTACGAAGCGCATCGCCAGGCGATGGAGAAAATTAACGAGCTCTACCGGCAAGGCGCGATCGAAATAGAGCACTGGCTGGCGATGAAGGAAAAAATTGACAAAGAGCTCAAGGACAAAAAGGGCGACGACAAAGACTCGTTTGAAAATCAGCTAAAGCGGCTCGAGGAGGATGCGGCCAAGGCGACCGGCACGGCGATCGGCGAATTTTTTGGCGACCTGATTCAAGGCTCGATGACGGCCGAACAGGCGTTTAAAAAGATGACGGACGCCATTTTGCAAAACCTGGCCAAGCTCCTGGCCGAATTCGCCGCGGCGCAAATCACAAAAGCGATTCTGTCGTTCCTGCCAGGCGCCGGCGGCGCCAGCGTCGCCGGCAACATGGCGCCTGGCGGCCTCATGCTGGCCTCGAGGCCGACCACGTGGAACGCCGCGGCGAGCCTGGCCGGACCGTTCGGCGCATCAACGCGCGCCGGCGCCGCGCCTGGTGAGACAACCGGCGGCGCCGCCAGCGGCTCGCCGTGGAATGTGACGATCAACAACAACGCGCCTGGCGTCGACGTGACGGCCAGGCCGCGCAATGACGGCGGCCTCGAGGTGGTGGTGGAGCGCGTGCGCTCGATGATGGCGCAAGACGTGGCGCGCGGCGGAAATCCGTTTTCGCGCTCGCTGGAAACGGCCTATGGCCTGGGCCGCGGTGCCAGCCGATGAGCATTAGTAACGAGCTCAAACGGGTTTACGCGAGCGCGCCCAGCGATCGGCGCTATATCGAAACGCTCGACCTGTATCATCCGCGGTTCCCGCGCCGGTTTTTCATCGTTAACGACGTCCAGGCCTGGCAATTCCAATTGTCGGCCGGCGGCGGCCTGGTGCCGTTTTTGCCGGTGCCGTTTCACGTTCAAATGCCGACCGTCGACGGCAAGGGCCAGCAAGATATGCAAGTGCAAATCGACAATATCGGCCGCGAGGCAATGGACGCGATCGAAGCGGCGAGCGCGGATCCGACCATCAACATAACCACGACGCTTAGGATCTATCTCGACGTTGCCGGTTCGGCGCCGCAAATGGACCCGCCCATAACGCTGGCGCTGCAATCCGTCACTGTCGACGCCGGCGCGATCGTGGGCACGGCGACGCGCGCCGACGTGCTTAATCGACCGTTCCCGACGGAGCTCTATCGCGTCGACCTGTTCCCAGGCCTTAACCGATGAAAGGGGGCCGCCATGAGCTGGCTATGGATCCTGATTCTTGTGTTGCTGGTGCTGGCGATCGCCGGCGCGCCGACCTGGCCCTATTCGCAGGCCTGGGGCCATGGCTGGGCGCCGAGCGGCGTGGGCCTGGTGCTGGTGCTGGTGCTGGTGGTGCTGTTGCTCACGGGGCGACTGTGAGCCACGCCGGCGACCTGGCATGGCTAAACGATTATGTCGGCGTGCCATTCCTCGAGAACGGCCGCACGCGCGACGGCTGGGATTGCTGGGGCCTGGTGGTCGCCGTCTATCGCGATCGCCTGGGCCTCGAGCTGCCGGATTATCAATGGCGGCCGCCGTTCGGCCCGCTCGAGAAACTGGCGGCGTTCGCGGTGGCGATCGACGGCGTCGACCAGGGCGAGCTCGCCGTGGAGCTCGAGGCGCCGGAGGCCTGGGCGATCGGCCTAGTTCGCGCCGATCGCCGGCCGTACCACGTGGGCCTGTCGATCGGCGCCGGCGTGTTGCACGCGCAACGCTACGGCGGAACGGTCTATGAACCGTTGCGCCGGTTTGAAACCGCATACCAGGGGGTCAAATGGTTCCGCTGGCGGCGCTGATCTTTCGGCAAAACCCGCTCTCGACGCGCGACGATATCGTGGCGGCGCTCGAGCCTGGCGCCGTGCCGTTTGACTGGCTGGCCGAACATTATCCGAACGGCTGCGGCCGCAAGGTTTGGCACTATCACAATGCCGAGCTGATCGACGCCGACTCGCCTGACTACCTCGAGCGGCCGGTGCAAGCCGGCGACGTCGTGCATCTGGTGACGTTCCCAGGCGAGCCAATTTCGATAACCACGATTCTCGTTACGGCGCTGGTGACGGCCGCCGTATCCGCCGCGGTATCTATCGGCCTGTCGCTGTTGTTCCCCAAACCAACCGCGCCAAGTGCGGCGACGCCAGGGGGCAGCAATCCGGCAAACCCCGCTTACAACGTGCGCTCGAGGCAAAACATTGCGCGCCTGGGCGAGCCGGTGCCGGCGATCTATGGCCGCGTGATCGCGACGCCGGATCTTTGCGCGTCGCCCTATGCCATGTATGAGGCCGGAACGCGCGGTATGTGGGTCGACTTGCTCATGTGCCTGGGCCATGGCGATTTCGACGTCCATCAAGTGTTCGTAGGCGAGAGCGAGGCCGACCAAATCGAAGGCGGCGCCGCGCGCTGGATTGTTGTTCCGCCGTCCGTGCACGGCGGCGGCTTTGGCTCGCTAATGGGCATCGCCCAGGCGGCCGGCTGGGAACAAGGTTTCATCGAAAACGCCTACGTATCGCAAGAGATAGGCGAGCAACGGTTCACCGACCAAGGCGACGCGAGCGGCTTTTATCGCCTGGGCCGCGCCGGCGTGGTCATGGGTAGCCAGCTCTGGATTTTGCTCGAGTGGCCGCGCGGCCTCTATCAAATGCCGGACTGGGGCCAGCCGATCGGCACGTGGGTTGACTGGGACGTTTACGTTGATGAGGCCGACGCCGACGGCCGGCCGGTGCCTGGCACGCGCCAGGAATTCAATTTTAGTTTCAACGCTGCCGTGATCGACCCTGTCCGGCGAATGGACGCGATCTATTTAGGCCGCAACGCCGCCTGGCTGGTGAAAATCTATCGCCGCACGGTGAAGGAACCGAACGGCGACGAGCAAAACGAATTTTTTTGGCGCGCCTGTTTCCTGGCGTGCGCCCATCCGCCTGGCGTGGCCTACGGCAACACGACTCTGTTGATGGTGCGCCTATTTGCCGAGCAAGTGGCCTCGAGCGCCGATCGCCTGGTGCGCGTGGAGCTCACGCGGCGCCTGCCGCATGTCGACGGATCCGGCGACGCGCCGTCGACGTCGCCGGCCGACGCGTTTGCCGACGTCTATTGCAACGGCGTCTATGGCGGCCGCCGGCCGCGCGCCGAGCTCGACCAGGTGCGACTCAATCAACTGGGCGCCTACTGGGGCGGCTATCAATTCAACGCCGTTTATACCCAGCGCACGACGGTATGGGAGGCGCTCACGCAAACCGTGCAAGGCGTCGCGGCGGCGCCGCTGCCGGTGGCCGGCGCCATGTCGATCGTGCAAGACGGCGTGCGGCCGGTCCGCTCAATGCTGTTTACGGAACAGAACATTGTTAAGAGCTCGTTTCAGCTCGCCTACCATTTCGAGCCGACCGGCGCGCCGGACGGAATCGAAATCGAATACGTCGACCCCAACACATGGTCGCCGGCTTATGTGCGCTATCCGGCCTCGAGCCTGTCGCCCGATCGGATCAACCTGTTTGGCTGTTCGGATCCGGTGCAAGCGGCCCAGGTGGCGCGCCTGCAATGGCAGCGCCGGCAATTGCTGCGGCGCCTGGTGACGTTTGAAACCGAGCTCGAGGGCCTCATACCGAATCCAGGCGAGCGCATTGCCGTTGCCCATACGCTGCCGCGCTGGGGCGTGTCCGGCCTGGTGAAATCCGTTGCCTTCGATGGCGTCAATATCGACCTAGACCGCGCGTTGCCGTGGGATGAGGTAGCGCCGCCCTGGTACATGATGTTTCGCGATCAATGGAGCGGCGCCAGCGCGATCGTGCAAGCGACGCCAGGCGCCGGCGCAAACCAGGCCACGCTCTCGAGCTCGCCCTGGGGGCCAGGCCAAGGCTGGCAACTGGGCAACACGCAAGAGCGCACGCATTTTGCCTGGGGCGATGGCTCGCGCGTGATTAAGGATTTCACGCTGACGGCGTTGTCGCCCAAGGGCGGAAAAACGGTGGGCGTTGAAGGCGTGATTTATGAGCCTGGCGTCTATGACCAAACCCTGTATTTCCTCGCCGGAGCGGTGCCGTAATGGCCGAGCAAATCACCTATCCGACTGAATTCCGATGCGCTCAAATCGCAAACTACCGCGTGGCCGTCGACATGGGCGTGTTGCGGACGCCGATGGATTCCGGCCTGCCGCGCCAGCGCCGGCTCTATCGCACCATGCCGCACACGTTCCAGCTCGAATTCATAATGACCGTGCCGGAGCTGGGCGCCTGGCAACGGTGGGTTAACGCTCACGCTTACGACTATTTCACGATGGGCAAACTCGAGTCGTATTTCGCCGGCGTCATGGGCGAGATAGCGACGCCGCATAGCGTGCGGTTCACTGGCAATCTGGAATACGACAATCCGGTTTATGGATGGGTGCGCGTGCGCGTGCCGGCGGAGCTCGACCCGCTGCAACCGTTCCCTGGGCCGATTGAGCCGACAAACCTTTGGGTGATCGGCGGAACGCCGCCGGCGCCGAGTCCCAACAACGTGATAGCCGGCACGCCGCCGGCGCCAGCGCCGGACTGGCTAATCGCCGGAACGCCGGCTTATCCGGCGGCCGTGATTTAGGGGAGCTCGAGCGATGACCGATACATTTGCAAGGATGCGCCAGCTCAACGGCACGACGGCCGAGTGGGCGGCGAATGATCTAGTGATCGGCCTGGGCGAGTTTGCGGTGGAGAAAATCGCCGGCGGCGCCATGCGGTTAAAGCTGGGCGACGGCGTCGCGAAATTTTCCCAGCTCCCCTATTTCGACCCTGGCGTTTTTTCCTATGTGCTCAAGGGCGGCGACACGATGACCGGCCCGCTGATCGTGCCAGGCCTCACCGTCAACGCCGGCGGCCTGACAGTGTCCGGTGGCAATTCAAACATAACGGCGCCCATCAACCTGGGGCCGAGCGCCACGACCGGCGAGCCGACGCCGGCCGACAACAACAATTCGAAAGTGCCGACGACTCATTGGGTACAAACCCAGGTGGCCGGCATCATTACCGGCCTCAACTATCTGGGCACATGGGACGCGGCGACCAATACGCCGCCGCTGGCGAGTGGTGGCCTGGGCGTGCCGACGCCGGTGCGCGGCGATTTCTATATGGTGAGTGTCGCCGGCTCGACGGATCTAGACGGCAACACGACTTGGCTCCCTGGCGATTTCGTGGCGTTCAACGGCGTTGCCTGGCAACGCATCCCGCAACCGCTGACCTATGACCAAATTGTCGCCGGCCTCGGCTATGTGCCGGCCGATGACGCCGACGTGGCGGCGCTGCAAAGTTCGCAGATTCCGAAAACGCTTGTCGACGCCGCCGGCGATCTAATCGTGGGCACGGCGGCCGACACCGTGGCGCGCCTGGCCAAAGGCGCGGCCGGCCAGGTGCTTTCGGCCGACGCCGGCGGCCTGGTGTGGCAGACGCCCAGCTCGCGCTCGCCGGTGCTCTATAGCGAGGTGGTCACGACCGCCGGCGCGACGGAAATGCGCGTGACGATTCCGACGCCGTATCCAAAGAAAATTGAAATCGAATTCAGCATGGCTACGGCCGACGCCACGCCCCAGGGCGTTGCCTTCCAAGCTCTGCAAAGTGCCGCGATCGTGGCCGGCACAAATTACGCTTGGCAATATCTCCTGGGGACCGGCACGACTCCGCAAGCGAACGGCGCGATCAATACGAGCAATTGGACGCTAGGAACGGCGATTTTTTGGAAGGGCATTTTGCGGCCGTGCCTGGTGCTGCCGTCCGGCCATTCATTCGAGGGCCAGGGCTACGCGCAAGGCGCCGGCGGCATCCGCATCGCGATTAACTGGGCCGGCGATCTTGCCGCTACCGTCACCAACATAACCGGCTTTCGCCTGGGCTTTGGGCCTGGCACGCCGCTCGCTGTTGGCTCGTTTATGCGCTGCTACGTCGTGACATGAGCTCGAGCGCCTGGCGCCTGTCGATCGGCGCCGTCGCCCTGGCGCTGGCGGCGTGCGGTGGCCGTGACCAGCCCGTGACCCTGGCGCCGCAATTCCGCTGCGAGGGCCTGGTGGTGCGCTGCCACGTGATCGCCTGGACTGTTGGCGCGGCCTGGGCCGCGCGGCTCGAGGGAACGCATATCCGGTGCACGTGCGCCAACGCCTAGCCGTTCCGACTCCCGACACGGCCCTATCCGTTGTGGTTAGGCCGAACGCGGTAACACAATCGAGAGCGGCGTTTTACCTGCCGGACCTAGGGCATTGCCTGACGCGTCAAGCCAACAAAAACGCCTAACCCATTGATCGTAAAGGCGCCTTGACGTCGTGTTCGCAATGTGGACATGATCGTTACAATTATCAGTCCCCTTAGCGTCCGAAAATTCCAATGAAACGCGCCCGCAAGACGAAGGGCGATGGCGCGGCCCGCTCGAGCCGCACGCGCCCGAAGGCGAAAAAGCCCAGGCGATCGGCCAGGCTCCGCAAGGTGCTTGCCCTGTTCCCGCAACCCGAGCTCGCGCGGATCTGTGGCGTCAAACGCCAGGCCGTCCAGCAATGGGCCGACCTACCGCCGCAACACGCGCTCGCCGTCGAAAAGGCGAGCGGCGGCGAGCTCACGAAAGAGTTTCTAGCGCCAAATTTTTACCCGCGGCCGGCATGAGCGCACACGCCGGCCCAGCGAGAGAGGCGCCGCGGCCCGCCGGCGATCGGCCTGGCGCGATCGTGGCGCCGGTGGCCTGGCCGGAGCTCGCCCACGAGCTAGTCACGCAACGCGGCCGCGCGCGCCGTTTGGAGCTGGTGCCGCTGGCTCACGAGTTGCGCGAAGCGATCGCCTGGCGCGTTCGCAATCTCACGCCGCTGGTGGCGTCGCCGGCCTACGCGCCGTTGTGGCTCCAGGGCGGCGCCGATCGGCGCCGGCTCATGCTGGCCGCCGTTTTCGAGTCCGGCGATTTTCATTACGGCGCGAGCAATCGCGAGCGCCGGCAAACCCTGGCGCGCTGGATCCACGCGCGCCTAAGCGCGGCTCCGGCTCCGGAGCCGAGCGCATGACGTGAAGTGAATTTTGCGAGGGGCCGGAAAGGCGGCCGGCCTCTCGTTTTGTGTGGCGTGCGACGTTGACGCGAAGCACGACCCGAGAAACCGGCCGCCAGGGACCGACGAACAATGTTGAACGCAGAGCGTAGGAATATCAAGGCCACGACAAGGCGCCTTGACGATGACACAAAAGGGCCAGGGAACGCCGCGCGGCGCTGGATTCAATCGATAGGCAACCTATCGCGAACCGAGCGCGACGTGGGCCTGGCGTTCGCCTGGTACGCCGATAACGACGGTTTCGCCTGGCCTAGCCGCTATTCCCTGGCCGTCCGATCGCGTTTGAGTGTTCGGACCGTCCAGCGCGCGCTCGAGGGCCTGGTGGCGCGTGGCGTGCTGATCGAGGCCGGATCCAAAGTGACCCGCGACAAGCGCGACGGTCGACCCCTCACCCGGACGCGGCTCTATCGCCTGGCGCTCTCCGATCGGCTCGAGCCCGTATTGCCGGCGACCGAACGCCGGCGCCTGGCGCGCGAGCTCGCCGGCGAAAGTGCCAATTTGGCACTCTCGATAGGGGCCGAAACCCGTCCTATCGAGAGTGCCAAAACAGGGCCGCAAACGGGGCCGGAAACGGTCGATCGAAAGTGCCAAATTGGCACTCTCGAGGCCGATCGAGAGTGCCAAATTGGCACACAATCCTTAGTAACAACCCAGGCAATGGTCGACGGCGCCGGCGAGGGCGCGCCCCTCACGCCAGCGCCGGCGCCGCCGACGGCCGGCACAACAACCGTTCAAATTGTTGCCGCGCGAGGCGCCGGCATGACGGCGATAGCGGCCGGCAACGTCGTGGAGCTCACGACGGCCCAACAGCTCGCGACCGTGGCGCGCCGCAAGGCCGCGTTGGCGCGCAAACCGGCCGGCGGCCGCTGGTGGGACGTGCTGCCGGTGGAGCTCACGACGGCGGCCGATCGACCGAATCGCCTGGGCGATCGCAAAGACTGGCGGCGAGGGCCGAAGGCATGAGGCTAACCAAGACGAAGAGTCGAAAAACCGGCGACCCGTTCCTGGCGTCGAAAGCCTGGCGGATCCTGCGGGCGCGCCATTTGAAGCGGCATCCGCATTGCGCCTGGTGCCCAGCTCGAGGGCCTCGAGGCATGACCGTTGACCATATCGAGCCGCGCTCGAGGCGGCCGGAGCTCGCCCTGGATCCTGCCAACCTGCAAACGCTGTGCGGCACGTGCCACGGCCAGGCGAAGCAAGCCCACGAGCTGGCCGCCGGTGACGTCATGGCCGGCGGCTCGAGCTCGAGCGGCTGGCCTGTCGACCCTGGCCATCCGTGGAATCTGGCCGCCAGCGCGCCCGCGGCCGCTCGCCTGGCTCCGCCCAGGCCGTCTAACGACCCGAGAGGGCGGCCCGCGCCCCAAATCGCCCCAGGGGCCAAAAACCGGCCCTAGCGATCGAATCCCCAACAACGGAGAATTGCGCCAATGGATATTTCCCGCCTAAACGCCCGAATCCGGCATATCCCAGTGCCGGAGCACATGCAGCGCCGGCCGATCACGCGCCGCGGCTTTCCGGTGCCGTTTTTCGTGGCCTGGCTCTCGCCCATGGGCGCCGACATGCCGGACGGCATGGGCGAGCCTGATTTCCGCGTGGTCGACGGCAAAAAGCTGGCGGCCTGCCGCAAGCTGGGCCTGTGCTGGCTATGCGGCAAACCGCTGGGCAAGTTCCGCGCGCTGGTGGTTGGCCCCATGTGCCTTGTGACCAGGCGCACGCCGGATCCGGACTCCCACACGGCGTGCGCCGAGTATGCCGCGCGCGCCTGTCCATTCCTGGCCAACGATCGGACCAGGCGCAACGAAGCGGTGCCGCTGCCGGAGGGAGCGCAAGCCCATCCGATGGGCGCGAAGCGAAATCCTGGCGTCTGTTGCGTGTTCGTGCATACCGAGCGGTGGCTAAAGCTGGCGCCGCAACCCATGGGCCTACCGCCGCTGTTTCAAATGCCGAGCGGCGAGCCGCGCCGGCTCACGTTCTGGGCCAATGGCGAGCGCGCAACCCGTCGCCAGGTGATGGACTCGCTTAACGGCGGCCTCGAGATACTCAAGGCGACGGCGGAGAAATTCGACGGCGCCGAAGGCGTTACCGAGCTCGCCTGTTACTACGCGGCAACGGTGGCGCTGATAGAACGATGGACGGATGATTTCGACTCAAACGCGGTGAACGATGACAACCCGCCTACTGCCCGTAATAGCGTTCCGGCTTTGTGAGCTCACGCTATGGCGCGACGGCAACCTGGCCGTGGTCACGTTGAATATCCAAGGCAAGGCGATTCGCATCCTCGAGGCCGATTGCCGGACGATGTTTTACGAGTCGGTCGACGCCGACGCGCTGCGCCAGCTCTCCGACGCCGCAAACCTGCGGCGAGCGGAAAACAGGCCGCCCGATATGCCGGAGCTCGAGGCGGCCGAATGATGCGGACTCTAGGCTGGCTACTGTTCGGCGCCGTTGTGCTGTTCGCCGTAATGAGCGCGATCGGCGGAACGTTCGGCCCGATGCGATGGCCCTAGATGGAGGCGAGCATGGAGCATGACGCGCTAATCGGTAGGCTCGAGCGCAACGCGCGCCTGGCCAATGACATGGCGAACACTGTTCGGAGCGGTGGCGCGGCGCGCCTGGCCGGCGAGCTCGAGGCCTTTGCGGATCTATTCAAGCTATCGGCCTCTGCCCTGCGCACCATGCGGCGAGCTGCGATCGTGGCGCACCATGCGCCGGATCCTGGCGAGCCCAGGCCATGAGCTGGCTATGGTGGCTGGTGCTGGGCGTGGCTGTTGTGTGCGCCCTGGTGGTTACTGCGATAGGTGCCGCAATGATTCGCCTGGCTAAAAATTCCCCGCGCTTTTCAGTCCAGCAAATGCTCGAGGCGCTCGAGCGCCAGCGGCGTGGGCTATGAGCTGGTGGCTATGGTGCCTGGTGCTGGCCTGGCTCGCCCTGGTGCTGGCTGCGCCATTGATAGGCGCACGATTGAAAAAAATGAGTCGACCCATTGGCCCCGATCAAATCGACGCGGCCCAGGGGCGCCGACCAGGGCAGGGGGGGGAGGGGTCGAAAAGACGGCGATGGCCGTTAACCTCCTGCCGCCCAGCGCGAAAATGTGAGGACAGAAAAAAGGGCGTTTAGGGTTTTTGTTGGCGGAGTGTCGATAGCGTCTAATTAGATACCGTCAAGGCGCCTTGACGGTGCGAGGGAGAGAGGGGCGATGAAGTGCACGCATTACGTTTGCCGCTGCGCTCGAGCGCATGAGCTCGCCGTGATGGGCGAGCGCCGAAACGATCCGCGCCTATTGGCCGAAGCAATCGCGGTACACTCGCGACCCGTTACCTGTCGGCTCGAGCTCGAGCCGGCAAATGATGAAACTTTCCCCGCGGATGAGGGGCCATGGGGAACGCGGCACTAGGGGGCGACGATGACCGTTAAGCGACCGCGTAAGCATCAAAGCCAAACGGCGACCGGCAAACATCTGGCGATGATGGCCCAGGCAAAAGGCGGCTATCCGACCTGGCCTAAAGAGCTGGTCGAATTGCCGACCAGGCGCCGCGATCGCCAGCGCGCGACCGGATGGTTTGACCATTTCATAAAGCATCGCGCGCCCGATGGCTGGCAACCCGCCGACGCGGCGCGCGTGGCGCTGTTGTCGCGGACCATGGCGGCCTGGGAGCGCGAATCGTATCTGTTGATGGAGCGCGAAGGCGGCGACGCCGGCCAGGCCGACAAATGGCGCGCGGCGATCGGCCAGTTTTCGCGCCAGCTAGGATTGAGCGTCGCCATACGCGACCCGCGGCTATTGGCAAACGATGCAATGGTCCGCGCCGAGCTCGACCAGGCGGAGCTCTCCGCCGGCGAGGATCTGTTCCCGCGGCCTGGCGCCGGCCGCGGCGTTCTGAATTGAGGCGCCCCAACAACGACTCTTGCGCAACAACAAAGGAAACGAGACATGGCAAAGAATCCAAAGCGACGGCATTTCACTATCGACGGCCTGCCAGTGATCGACGCTCGCCTGCCGCTCGAGGTGCACATAACCGGCCGTGATATCAAACACGCCAAACGGCGGAGCTCCGATTGCTGCGCCGCGGCTCGCGCTCTATGCCGCGAAAATCCGGAAATCGTGGAGGCGCACGTTTACATGACGGTGACGCTCCTAAAAAAGCGCGAGCACGTGGAACGCTACACGACTCCGCCGGCGCTCCGGCTCGAGACGATGGCGCATGATCGCGCCGGCATCTTCCTGCCTGGCGATTTCACGCTGGGCGCGCCGACCGGCGGCCGGCGCCTGGGCCACCATGCCGGCGGCAAAAAGAAAACGAAAACCGGCAACTCGACTCGCAAGGTGCATAAGGTGATGGGCGTTCGGCCGATGGCGCCGCGTGGGCCTGGCCAAACGGAATTCACATGACCGAAGCGACCCGTTTTCCGCTGGCCTGGCCGATCGGCTGGCCGCGGACGCCGGCCGGCGCGCTCGAGCCGGCGCGATTCACTCACCAAGGCGCGGCGATCACGATTAGCGCCGCGGCCCAGCGGCTCGAGGCCGAGCTAGAGCGGCTAGGGGCTACCGATCCGCTCATGTCCAGCAATCTAAAGCTGGGCGTTTCCGGCGTGCCGCTCTCCGGCCAGGGCGAACCGCGCGACCGCGGCGTGGCCGTCTATTTCAACTTGCACGGCGCCGACCGCGTGTTGGCGTGCGACCGCTATCTGTCGACGGCCGGCAATATCGCGGCCATCGCCGCACACATTGACGCGCTACGCCGAATCGATCGCTACGGCGTGGGCACCATAGACCAGGCGTTTGCCGGCTATGCGGCGTTGCCTCCGCCGACGGCCGACAATCGCGCGCCCTGGCGCGCCGCGCTGGGATTCAAGCCGGACGCCAAGGTGACGCCGGACGATGTTCGCGTGAATTTCCGGAGTCTCGCCAAAGCGGCGATGACGGACGAACAGCGATTACGCGACCTAAACCTGGCGCGCGACGCCGCATTAAGGGAGCTGGCCGCATGACCCGCAAACGCCGCGGCAAAATGGGACACGCCGGCCCGCCGGTGCCGGTGCTGGTGCACTATGGCGGCGCCGTCGACGTGATCGCGGCGTTTCGCGAAACCTTCCCCGAGGCCGAAGTGGTCGACATGACCACGCCGGCCGGCCGGCTGCGGTTCGCGGAGCTCCGATCGACGGCCAGCGGCGGCACGCTCGAGACTCTCCCGATCATATTCAAGGGGGCGCCGTGACAGGCGATCGTTACGGCGCCTTTCGGCCCAGGCGCGATGCGAAGGGCGGACTCTACCTCGAGCCGATCGACCCGGAGGGCAAACCCATGGCGGAATTGATGCGGCTGCCTCCGCCGACGCGGCGCCAGGTGCTCGCCGAGCTCGAGCGCGAGCTGGCCATGAGGGCGACGGTTTTCCCGTCGCTGGTCTATCAAAAGAAACTCCGGCAATTCGACGCCGACCATCGCAACGCGTGCTTGCGGAGGGCGCTGGCGGACCTGGCGGAGTATTACGGCGGCCAGGCCGACGGCCGGTGACGGCCGCCGGCGGAGTAGGGTAAAACGCGGCGACGATCGCAAAGGGGAGTCCAGCTCATGGCCCAGGATCCGCGACCGCTACCCCCGCCCGAAAGCGACCCGCCCCAGCCGCAACGGCGCTACGATCGATTGCGCGATTATCTCGCGCTGCCGCGGTTCCGCTGGACCTACGGCGCCCAGCACAACGCGCAAGAATACTGGCGCGATCGCCTGGGCGGCGATCAATGAGCCCCTATCGACTGGTGGACGAAGAAACCGGCGAAACGGTCCGCGGCGACGATGGCGCGCCGTTTGAAGGCATGACGGCGCCGGCCGGCGCGCTGGTGGAAGTGTACGCCGGCGAGCTCGAGGGCACGCCGACGGCGCGAATCTCGCCTGGCGCCGCGACCGTGCCAGGCCTCGAGCCTCCGGACCCCAACCCGGAACCGATACCGCCGACGGAGGGCAACGGAATGGACGTGATCGAAAACGAAACCCAGCTCCGCGACGCATTGGAAACCTACGCGCGCGAGCAACGCGTGGGATCCTGTGGCAGCAAGACGCCTATCACCATGACGGCGCCGATTGTGATTCAGCAAACCTCGCACGACGGTATGCCGTGGGGCGCCAACCTGAATTTCACGCGGCTGTTGTGGAGGGGGCCAGGCGACGCCGACATGATTACCTATCGCGGCAAAGATGGGATCTCTAACCGCGGCCTGTTCCTCGAGCGGTTCGCGATGGACGGCAACGGCTACGGCGGCACGCCGGCGCGCCGGTGCCTGCATATCTACGCGCCCGACGGCGACCCCGGTTCAATCTACAAGTTTACGCTCCGCGACGTCTTTACCGCGTGGGCCGTCAACGGCATTGCGATTCGCGGCGCCGTTTTCGAGGGCTATCTGGAAAACGTGCACGCCGAAAACCATCAAGGCGACGGGATCATAATGGAGTCGCTGGGCCTCGACGGCATGTCGCCCTGGTCGATCGTGAGCAATATCATGGTCAACCATCCCAACAGCTCGCGCAATTTCGGCGCTGGGATGCGCCAGCCCTACAGCGTCAATTCGATTCTCGGCTCCTACGTTTTGAACGCCGAGGGCGGCATAGCCTCCGGCGAGGGGATTCGCGCCGTGATGCTTTCCAACGGCGAAAACACTGGCGAGCAATTGTTGTCGCCAACCATCAACGGCTATTCGACGGTGGTTGCCGGCAATGAGGCGTCGACCGACGGCAAGACGCACGCGCGCCGCTGGGACGGTTCGCAATGGGTAAGTGTCGGCGCGCCGATGCTCTACGGCGTCAACAACGTGGGGCATTTCGATAACGCCAATCACATGAGCTACTACGGCGACGGATCCGTAAATGTTCGCTGGATGAGATGACGGCGCGCGCCAGGCTGGCGCGTGAGAGCGGGGGACAATGGATGAAATCGACCTAGAGAGTTTCGCGCTGGGCGCCTGTTTATGCGTTTTGTTGTGGGCCATATGCCAGTACCTCGGAGTCGCTATCTAAAGAACGGGTTTCCGCGCCTGGTGCTGGCGGCGCCGCCGCACGCGCGAGCGACAAAGGGAAAGAGCATGAACAGCGGCGAGGCCGGCCAGGTGGCCGACGCGATCACGCTGTTAGAAACCGGCCGCGTCGACATGGCCCTAACGCGTTTGCGAACGCTGTTGGCGAGCTCCGGCTATCCATCGCCCGCCGTTATCCGGCGTCCCGGCCGCCATGGTTAAGCTGGCGCTCCATTTCGCCCTGGGCCTGGCCGTCGCGCTGGCGTGCGACGGGATCCTGGCCGCGGTGCTTTGAGGGGAGAGGCGATGGTTAAGGGATTACGATTCCGCGCCGGCGTGCATGACCGGCTGTTGTGGACCGACGAAAAAGAACCGCTGTCGTTCATATGCTCGAGCTGCGGCCGATCGATAGACGAGCGCGAGGCGCCGTTGCGATTGATGGGCCGGCGCTGCGCGGTTTTCTGTGAGCCGTGCGTGGAGCTCTGTTTTGAAACCGTCGAATCCTGGCCCATGCCGGCGACGCGGCGCCGGCGATGAAGGAAACGGCCGGCGAGCTCGTTATACGATTCGTGACTACGCATTTGCGCGTGCCGGAGGGCGAGCTGGTGGGCCGGCCTGTCAAGCTGGCGGATTTCCAGCGGCGATTCATTCTCGACGTTTACGACAACCCGCACGGCACGCGGCGCGCGCTGCTATCGATGGCGCGTAAGAACGCCAAGACGACGCTTATTGCCATGCTGGTGCTGGCGCATTTGATCGGTCCCGTCGCCGTTCAAAACTCGCAAATCGTGTCCGGCGGCCTCACGCGCGCCCAGGCCGCGCTCGTTTTCGATCTTTGCGTGAAGATGGTCCGGCTTAACCCGCGCCTGGTGCGCGAGGTGCACATAGTCGACTCGCTAAAGCGGATGAAGGGCCTCGCGCTCAATACCGAATATCGCGCGCTCTCCGCCCAGGCCGGCGCCGCGCATGGCCTGTCGCCGGTGGTCGCGATCCTAGATGAGATAGGCCAAATCGACGCCGACTCGAGTCCGTTCGTGGAGGCGATCACGACGGCCCAGGGCGCCTACGCTCACCCGCTGTTGTTCGGCATATCGACCAGCGCACGCTCCGACGCTTCCATGTTTTCAATCTGGATCGATGACGCCAAACGAACCGGCGACCCGACGATTGTTTGCCACGAATACCGCGCGCCCGATGGCTGCGCCCTGGGCGATCGCACGGCCTGGGCGGCGGCAAATCCGGCGCTGGGCCTGTTCCGGAGCGAACAGGATCTGGCCAAGGCGGCGGAGCGCGCGGCGCGCCTGCCGAGCGAGGAAGCGGCTTTTAGAAACCTGTTCCTAAACCAGCGGATCGCGCTCGAGTCGCTGTTCATTGCGCCGACGCTATGGCTCGAGAACGCGGCGGCGCCGGAGCTCGAGGCCTTCCGCGCCAATACGGTGGCGATCGGCCTCGACCTATCCGCGCGCGCGGATCTAACGGCCGCCGTGCTGGCGGCGCGCGACGAAGAAACCGACGGCGGCGCCGTCCATCTATTGCCGTTCGTCTTTACGCCGCTGGGCACGCTGGGCGAACGCTCGAGGCGCGACCGTGCGCCATATGAACAATGGGCGCGCGACGGTTTCCTGGTGCCGGTGCCTGGCGACGTGATCGAATACGAATACGTGGCCGGCTACCTGGCGCGCGAGCTCGAGGCGCTGGGGATCGAGCCGGCCGTGGTCGCTTTCGATCGCTGGCGGATTAAGGATTTCCAGCGCGCGGCGATGGATACGGATTTTGCCGGCGGCGCCGAATGGCAACCGATACCGCAAACTTATTCCGGCATGTCGCCCAGGCTCGAGGCCTTCGAGTCGCTGTTGCTGCAAAAGCGGATCCGGCACGGCGGCCACCCGCTCATAACGATGGCCGCGGCAAATGCCGTCGTGAAACTGGATCCGGCCGGAAATCGAATGTTGAACAAGGAAAAGGGCCGCCGGCGGATCGACCCGCTTGTGGCGGCCGTCATGGCGGCGTTTGCGGTTTACGATGGCGCGGCCCAGGCCTTCGACGAAAAAGCCTGGATCGGCTAACCGGATCCGCTGCGACGTTTGCGGCCGCCGGCGGCCGCTGGCGGCGCGGAGTAGGGATCGCCGGTTTGCCTGGTGCGCGCCGTGCCTCGAGAAGCTCGAGCGCGCCCGCGCCATGGTGGAGAGCGTCAAGGCGCCTTGACGCTGCCATGATCCGCGGCGATATCGGCCGCATGAAAACCGCTCTACCGATCGCCCGTTGGGCGTTCCTTCTGGTGCTGGTGCTGGGCACTAGCCAAACCGCGGCGTGCTCGAGCGCCGGCGACCCCGAGCGCGCGGCCCGATTGACCAGGGCGTTTAACGCCGGTTTCAGCGACGGCATTTCACGCCGGCCGGCCCGATCGACGTGCACGACAACGCGCCTGGGCCGCGGCCAGTGGCGCACTGACTGCCGGAGCTACTAGCGATGAAACGTTTGACCAGGCTCGAGCGCGAGCTGTTGCGCCGATCGGCCGAATTCGTGCTGGCCGGAGAGTGGCCATGGGAGGAAGGCGACGGCCCGAAGGCGATTCGCAAATGGGAGCGCGAGGCGGCGGCGCTGCGAGCCGCTATTGCCAAACTCGAGGCGACCTAGAAACGCGGCGCCGGCTAACGCTGTACGCACACAACAGTAACCCCGCCGGCGCAACGTGAAGCGGCCCAGGCTCCCAGGCCTGGGCCGCTTTTTTGTGCCTCCGAGCTGGGCGCGAAAATTAACGCGCCGGCGTGACTCCCGGCTTGTTCGCCTGGCCAGGGGCGCCGCCCTGGGGATGCTCGCCGGTTTGGCCTGGCGGCCCGCCCTGGGGATGCTCGCCGGCCTGCGCTGGCGGGTTTCCTTCGCCGGTGAAAGCCTGGCCGTGCTGGCGCTGGTGCGCCTGGCCGTAGGCGTCGACAAACGACTGGGCGCCGCGGCCGGCGTGCTCCGGATGGGCCTTCTCGAGCTCCGCGCGCAACGCTGGATCCATGGCATTGCGCACGGCCTCGAGCTCGAGCTGGCGGCCGCCGACGGTGACTTGGGGCATAGGCTTTCCTCCCGGTGAACGATCAAAGGCAATGCCGCACGCCGGATCGTGGTTGCCAGGCGCCGCGGTAACGGGATACCTCGATGGCCACAAATGGTGTAAGGCGAAGCCTACGGCGCACAATCGCTAGGGGGGGCCATGACCAGCCTAACGCCGTTCCGGGCCTGTTCTACTCTAGTTCTGAAATCGATAGACGATGACGCACGCGTCATAGAGGGCACGGCATCGCACGCGGCGCCGGATCTAGCCGGCGACATTATCGAGCCGAAGGGCGCCGTTTACGCGCTGCCCATGCCGTTGCTGATGCAACACGACCGCGACCGGCCGGTGGGCGAGGTGGCCGCCGCGCAAGTGTCCGACTCCGAAATTTCAATTCGCGCGACGTTCGCCAGGGATACCGGCCTGGCCTATGTGGATGACGCGTGGAAGCAAGTTAAGGCCGGCCTGGTGCGTGGCCTGTCGATCGGCGCGCAACCGCTCAAGGCGGAGCCGATCGTGGACAAAGACGGCCGCATGACCGGCGTGCGCTACACGGCCTGGCGCTGGCTCGAGCTCTCCGCGGTGACGCTGCCCATGAATCAGCGAGCCGGCATTGACGTTGTAAAGATGTTCGACCCGTGGGGAGCGACGGCGTTTCCGCCGCGCCTTGATCCAGGGGGCGAGCTGCCAGGCGCCGAGCCCGTGCGCCAATCCTACGAAGCAACCCGAGCTCGCGCCCAGGCCGCCCTAAAGGCCGCGCGCGCGGTGCTCCACCGTTAGGACGATTCGCCATGAACGTTTCCGACAACATTGCGCGCCTGGCTGCGAAACAGGCGGCCGACTATGCGACGCTCGAGGGCCTGGTGGCCCAGCTCGACAAGGACACTGGTAACGCGACGATCAAGGGCCAGGTGGACCAACTAACCGTCCAGCTCGAGAAGGACGCCGGCGCGCTGGCGTCATTCCAGGCGATCGAAAAAGCCCAGGCGCGGCTCGCGCTGCCGATCGCGCCGGCGATCGTGGCGCCCAAGCGCGGCGAGGCGAAAGCGACGCATATCTGGCGCGCCGCCGTCGTGATGTTCGACTCGTATCATTCGCGGCGATCGATCGACGAAGTTTTGAAAGAGCGTTACGGCGACGACGAAGTGACCCGCGACGTTTGCACGCTCGCGCTCAATCATTCGACGCCAGGCCGCGGCCATGACGTGCTGCAAATGATGCTGATACAGCGCGCCGCCCAGGGGCCGGCAACAACCTTTACGCCAGGCTATGCGCAAGAGCTGGTGCACCAAACATACGCGGCGTTCCTCGATGAGCTCCGCGGCGTGTCGGCCGTCGCCCGCGTGAATTTCGTTTCCGACTCCTTCGCGAACGGCGCGCCGATCGTTGTTCCGTATCGCGTCGCAAAAGAACCGTTCCCCGACAATTTCGAGGCCGCGTTCCGTCGCGAGGGCGACCCGATTCGCGTGGGCCGGCTGCGCACTGGCGCCAAAACGCTCTATCCCTATTCCATGGGCGTGATCGGCACGTTTACGCGTGAGCTGTTGCGCCGCTCGACGCCGTCGATCGAAACCATGATTCGCCAGGCTATGCTCGATGACACGGCGAGCATTATCGACGCGCTGGTGTTCGGCAACGGCGCCGCCGTCGCCGGCCTGCGGCCCGCCGGCCTGACCAACGGAATCGATCCGACCGACACGCACGCGGCGACGGCGACGCCGACGATTGCCGATATCGACGCCGACCTTAACAAGCTGGTGAAACAGCTAGTCGCGGTTCGCATGATGGGCGGCCCGTCGACGTCGTGGGTTATGAACACGGCGAACGCCGTCACGCTCTCGACCTTGCAAAACGCGCTGGGCGGATCGGCCTTCCCTGGCACGACGGCCCAGGGCGGAACGCTCAAGGGCTATCCGGTGGCCGCGTCGCCGTATTTCGCGCTCGACCGCGTGTTGCTGGTCGACGGCGCCGGCGTCTTTATGGCCGGCGGCACGCCGGAGTTTGAAATGTCGACTCAGGCAACCTTGCATGAGGAAAACACGGCGCCGTTGCCGATCGGCTCCGCCGGAGCTCCGGCGACCGTCGCGGCGCCGGCGCGCTCGCTGTTCCAAACCAACAGCGCGGCGCTGCGCATGATCGAAGAAATATCCTGGGATGAGCTGCGGACCGGAGCGGTTCAAGAGCTGACTGGCGTAGCCTGGTAGAGCGCAAGAGGGATCCGGCCGCTAGGGGGCGGCCGGTCCCAACCTCGAGAGCGGCGCCTGGCGTTAACCTTCCCCGACCACACGACCCCGAACGCCCCGCGCCGCTCTCACTCTTTCGAGGGGGCGTTGATGTTAAGACCAAACCAAATGCTCGTTTGGGTATCGCAGGGAACGGCCGCCGATCGCCGGACCGGCTTTGTTGCGATGACCCGCGCGGCGTTCATACAGGCCGAGTCGCAAGGGCGCGCCCAGGATCCACGAG
>Ga0068870_10000132_pt1 | contig 25819 bp, 28 predicted proteins | sample KBSMisM62_FD_66599 | JGI IMG/M metagenome (GOLD analysis project Ga0068870, IMG submission 66599) | Miscanthus rhizosphere microbial communities from Kellogg Biological Station, Michigan, USA - KBS Miscanthus M6-2 | ecosystem: Host-associated > Plants > Roots > Rhizosphere > Soil ...
GGAATTGGTGGTTGTTGATGGAAAAGTTTTCGCTGCCATGTGTAGGTGCGGAGCATCCAATAGTAAACCGTACTGTGATGGAACTCATGCAAAAATAGGATTCAAGGCAGAAGCAAAGGACATTGTAGTAGTAGAACAATAGTGCTTCCGGATTGATCCTGCGAGAATTTTTTTTAGCAAGCAAAATATTATCCGGTTAACCTGTTGACACTTCATGGATCAATATGTTGCAAATGCCGTATTACGGTTTATGCAATGCAATCATACTACGTTTGATCCAGCTCATTCTAGAAGTGTGGTCAGGAGTGACTATTCGATCACTTATCCACTGATCAATATTTGATACTGAAATAGAGTAACATTATTATACGTTCTATCGCATTATACTCATCATGACAATTCAAATCGGATCTGAGAAAATTAGATGCAAATTGTGCGGTTCCGAGATACACACTCATAAATATCACCTACATGTTATGGCCGTCCATAGAGATTAACTATATTGCTGTTTTATTCGGTCCCCTGGCGTGAAGATTATTTGGCTAATGATGCCGCACCAGATAGCCTGTTAGTCCCCCTTTCTATCAAAATATAATTTACTAGAATATCGATATTTTATTAGGTAATCAATAAACAGAAGTCATACATTAATTGATTTACGGTATTGCCAAGTCGCGATTTGCCTTAATATTCGTATGAATATAATTATTGAAATTATGCCGATTGCTTGAAACGGAATTGCTAGTAGATCTAATGTTGAGCCAAGGGGCTGACCTATTTCATCTGATTGCATATTGTATTGCGTGCCAAAACTTGTATAACCAATGACAGCTACAATAACGGCGCCAGCAATTGATATCAAAAATAATAACCACCATTGTTTAATCATTTTTGAATTTGGAGTTTTTACCCATTCAATACCTTCTGTCAATACTATCTCAGGATTGCTTGCTTTCCATATCTGTTGGGTAACGTTATATGGTTTCCAAAAAAAGAATATTGGTATAAACCACCAAATTACCGCCATAATAGGAGAAGTAACAGTTTTCGCTCCAAATGAATGGATATTTTTAGTTGCTCTATAATACCAAAATAGTCTGGTAATTAATTCTAGAAATGATACTATTCCACTTATGGTGCCAATTATGCTGAAAACTGACAAAAATACGATATATCCTGTAGATAAGCTTAGATAAATTGTGGCTGCTGACGAAATAACTGTGATGATTATTAGAGCTATATTGAATCTTATCAGCCAATCCGTTACTTTACCAATAGATCGAAATGAGGGCGGACTATAAAGCGTATCCCAAGGTGCGTTTCCTTCACCTCTAAATTCTTTACCTTTCTTCTTACAATCACACGATGAAACTTTACAACCTGCTCCATCATGATACATGGTAAGATGATTACAAATTGGACACTTCAACAGTACAGTAATTTTTGTTACTAGTATTTAGGTTAATTGAAAATAATCACTGCTTTTCCTTATTTATTCAAAAACTTGCTGAAAGAGAAAGATGATGTGGAAAAGTCTTCGGATTATAACATGAAGGGTTTAAATTTAGAAATTCTAAATTAGATATCTAATATTCCAGGTTCATTAATTTCTGTTTAATCAAGTCGGATCTAAAATTGATAAACCAATGGCAATCCGTCAAGTAAATGGTGACCATAACTGAACCATTTGAACATTCGTGAAAATCGAAGACATCTATTATTAAACTACCTCTTCCGGTGGCATTGGAATAGTTTTATTCTTTAACAGATCACCGAAGGTAGTAATATTAGTAGAATTAGAGTTTGTAATTTTACAAGGATCAGTATCAACGCAAATTGTTGTAGTACAGTTTCCGTTACTACAAGTGGTTGTAACATTTGTCTGCAGTTGGCCGTAGGATCTTGAAACTGGCATTGCGATTATCACTATGGCAGATAAAATGTAAAAAGCAATCAATATGCTCGTTTTTCCAGATACCAACGCCTATAGTCTCTAAGATTAGATAAAATAAGTTATGTAACAAAGTTAACGTTCCGATAGATTTGAAGTATAGGGATGTGAAGCGGTGTAAGATGGGACAAGGGTAAATACCATATGGCATCGTGATTAGGACAGGTACTAAGTTATGATACGCGTCCCAAATCTTTAATTTTTATCATGAATTTATTCCTACATTCCGGACAGATCAAAAATGCACTTGCTTGTGCACCAGATGTGATGGTTTCATACTCTATAGCAGACAACTGAATCGGATTTGGATAATCACAATACATACATCGAACTAACATAGACTTGATACGATCTATTATTTTCTGTCTGTCTCTGGCCTCCGACATGTGTATCAAATAAATAAATCCACAAAATCTTATTACTCATGGAACGAATTTTTTACAAAATATATTAAGGTTAACATTCAAAAACATTACTATTTAATGTTATAACTTTCATTTGAACGTCTTTTTTCATTCTATTTCATGGAAAAGGATTGCAGGAAAAAATTCCGAAAAATCTTACGTTTGTCCTATTAAGGAATAAGTCACATTATCCTAATGATCATGCCAATTACGCTCATACTTTTCATCGTTATTATTTTGTCTTGTTTCTTTCTGTTTAATTCAAATATGCGATTTAGCCATGCAATATTATTTGAAAACGGTACATGCACTAATGAAAATTTAACAGAAAATTTGTCAAGTTCAGCAAATCAAACAATAAACACGAATGGCACTGTTGACGATTTTCTCAAGAGTCTACCTAGCGATAACACTATATTGGCAGAATTAGTATGTCAAAACACTTCTGATGAAACAATTGCAAAGTAAATTACAGAGCTTACCATGATTTATTACAAGAGTATTAGAAAGGATTCTAGTTATCGGTAAACCGTTATTTTTTATGTCATTGTGCGAATTAAAAGATATGATATTAATTAGATTCACTGTATTGCCAATTCCAAAAACATACAATATTGTTAGAAGTAGGAAGAATTAGAAACTTTAAAAATTAGAAATTGTATATTCAAGGGATGGGGACAGGGAAAAAGATTGATGTTTTTGAAGAATTATTGATTGCAGACAACAAAATATTGAAAAGTCTGGGAACTGCCAAGCAAAATCATAAAAAAATATTAGACATGTTCGCTAGACGCGTTACCTTGTATAAAGAGTGTGCCGATAAACAAGATGATCCAATGATAAAAGCAATCATTGATGCCAAAAAATCAGTAATAATGAGTGACATGGGTCTGTTAAGCACACAATATGAAATACAATCTGATATTCTGAAAATCATTTCTCGCATTGTTGTTCTTGAGAGAAAACTGTCTCAAATTCAAGGCAAAGAATCTCCATAATTAGCCGATCATTCTCCTCCTTAATTCGTTCGACATCCTTCATTACTCTGATTTCACCTATAGCATCTAATGCACATCAAAGAATATTAACGCTAATTAACGTAAAATATGAGGTTCTCACGTTTTCAATTGATTTTACTTTTCTATGTTGTCTTCCGGATGTAAAGCCTAGATTTCTTCCTGAAGCAGTGTTACCTTGAATTCGATGCATGAGCAATATGGTCTATTACAGCCTGTACGTTTGCCAGAATTATGATCGTGAATTTTATGACCACAGCCAAGACAGATTTCGCGCCATTCCACGATATATTATTGACAAATTAGCTTATTACTGTTTAAGATTTGGGCCCATGGCAACAGATGGGTCGCATAATTCAGCGTCTATTAGAAAATTAGAGAGGGATAAATTCTGTATCTTTCTTCTCAACTACTTAAATAAAACCCCCCATCAGTTGTTACGCTCTAAACACAAAGCAGCTGATGGGACTGGTTGGTTGTCTCTTGTTCATCGTTCAGCCGAGCCCTATCAGTTGCTTTACAAACCATTTTAAATTTTTTGGTACAAGTATCAAAATAACAATATGTGAATGTCCTAACATTCCATATTTGATTCTTCTAATCTTGATATGCAAATTGTATTTAATCTCAAAATTAATGAATGGGCCGTTACCAAACTATGAGTCTTTTGGATTCTAAGTTTCTGATAGAGGTATCGTTGCTTTCTTCGGGGATTTCATGGATCTTGGCTTAAAACTTTGAATAAAATGCATATATCTGTCCACAGTAACACATAGATAAGAATTAGGTCAAGTAACGATAGCTTATATCTCTTCCTAACTTGGTATTACGAATAACAGACAATAATCTAACCTGTTTATAGTATAGAATCCATAGCTCAATAATGTCGAACAAAATACAAATTGGAATAACGATAGCAGCTTTAGTATTAACAATTGGAATAGCTTCTACCAGTCTGATTACGACCAGTACATTTGGCCAGAATTTGGCACAGGGAAACCAGACAGGTAATCAAACAGCAAATCAGACTTCGCCTGATCCTGCTCAAATTCCAGGTAGTGCATCACAAGGTAGTTCGGGTTCATCTGGACCTCAATACTAATTTTTCCTTCAGTTTTTTATCATTCCTAGTCAATACGATGCATTATTTGAGATGAAGAGATCCTTTCTTACAGTGTAATATTTCTTCATGACGTGCAATCACGCATTATTGAATTCTAAATTGACTTTTATTGATAATGATCAAAAGACTTTTGATTTTTCTCATCATTTGTTTTTCTATCCCAAAGAGGAATGGCAGCACAGTCTTTACACTCTAAATAAACATCTACTCCATCGTGTTTAGACAATACTTTATTTCTTTGGCTAGCTATTATTTTCCGCTTACCACAAATGCTACACGTTGAGAAGTTTCCTACTAGACTCATTTTCTAATTATACACAACTTTTCAACCGGTAAACTCATTTTCGATGAACTATTCAATATTATTGTTATGTGTCTTAAAACTTTTTTTATTTCCATTTGTTTCTTATTATTTATCGTTCCAGAAACCTCTATTAGTAACATATTGTCTTTCAGCATCATAAATATTCTTGTACAGATTTTCATCGTCTACATAATTGCGCAATATACGGGCAGCAGTTTCAACACCGATTCCATACCCCGATAGTACTGTTATTGCCTTCTTGCCAAAATTATTTATCAACGATGCAGTTTTCCAAGCCCTCTCAAATTTGTGATTTTGCTCAGAATTGATTTCAGATCCTTTTAATTTGTTCAGAATTATCTTGGTAAGTTCATAATCTGAAGAAAAGGTAGTGGTAATAAGTCTCGATCCACATTTTTTGCAGGATATAGAGTCCACTATTTCCCTTGTTTCAACCAATCTTTCCCACTTACCACAACGGATACATATCAATCGATGCTTGGTCTTTTCAAGTCTTTCCTTAATGAGTTCTAAGACTCCACGTTCAATGCTCAGCGGTGAGGATGATGATTTGGTATGATGTTCGATGATACTATTAGCCAAAGGAGAAAAACTTGTCAAGTCTAGCCAATGAATTGATATTTCCTTGTTCCTTATCTTTTGCAATAACTCTTGTGTTGATTGTACATCGAATTTATCGTGAATCAATTCCCTTAGTGATTCTTTGCTTATCGGAGTCTTAGAATATCTGTCATAAATAAATCGAGCCATTCGCTTGTCGTATATTGCATTCTTATCAACAAGACCAAATCTCTTTGATACTGTCCAGACTCTCCAATTCAGATTATATGTATTAGTTAGAGATGTGATAAGTATTGTTTCAACGTCGTACTCATCATAAAGAATTTTCTCAATATTTCCTTTCGACAATCTAACAGAAGAACTCAATAGAATTCTATACGGATCTGACTTTGTTTCAACCAAATGTCCAACATACGACGCTAAGAATGTTGAAAATAGTGATGATAATGTATTGTTTATTTTGGTACCAAAAGTTGAATGAATTACAACTGCATTTTTTGAAAGCACATTTTCTATCACTATGTTCTTAGAGTCAGGAACAACGGGAATTTTCTGCAGTGTGTTCTTTATGTCTGATTCAAGCTTTAGACTATTGTCCACAAGAGCCTTATTTCTGAGTTCACCAACTTGTGCTGCAGTTTCATAATCGACGGGAATCATTTCACCAACCCAATGAGGTATGTTTATTGGAGATCCAAATACTTGTTCGACATTGACCTGAAGTTTGTTTTCATCTACACTTACAATTCTCCACTGAGTGCCTTTTAAGATAAAGACGTTACCTCTTTCGCCAAATTCTCCTATAAACTGTTGATCCAAAGTTCCTATTCTTTTCTTTCTTATTACATCAATTACCTCGAACTTTACTATGTTGGGTATAGTTGAAATATTTTCAAAATAGTACTTGTATGATTTTATTCTTCGAGCATAAGTCTGATTCTCGGGATCATATTTTATGATCCTAAAACTATCTAACAAGACCGCACATTGTTCGAGGTCTGAAAAAGCAAGTCCTCTAAAAGGATACGCTCCTGTAATGATTTGGTAAACTTCACCTAAATTTTTTGGTTCTGATGTTGACATCACAAACCCTACTAAATGATGCGCTACTACGTCCAAAGAGTTTGTATGAGTGTTTTGTGTTTCTATTGACCTGTTTTTCATTCTATTGATTATTGACAAGCATTCTAACTCATCATCCCCACTGTTTGCTATAATCAGACCTTTTGCAGATTTGTAATTTGCATGCCTACTTCTGCCAATCCTCTGTACTAATTTCGAAACTTGTTTTGAAGAACCATAGTGAATTACTAGTTCTACCGATCCAATATCCAAACCCAACTCTAATGAAGAGGTGCAAACAACAATACCATTAAGACCCTGTCTAAGTTTTTCTTCAGTTTCTTCACGTGTTTCCCTTGAAAGTGATCCATGATGAACTTCGATTGGGATCTTGTTTTGATTCCTTATTGTTGTTCCAATATATTCTGCCTCATCTCTAGTATTTGTGAAAAGTAACACAGATCCAGTAATTTTGTTATCTTTTAAATAATCAAATACAAATTTGGCCGCGTTACTTATCGATCCTTTCAAATACTTTACGTCAATGTCATAATTCCTGATAGTATTATCAACTAGAATCGAACATTTTCTGTTCGTTCCGCTAATAAAATTTGCAGCTTCTTTTAAATTTCCGATTGTCGCAGACAAACCTATTCTCACAAGATCGTGGGAACTCAAGTTTTGTAACCGTTCAAGACTTACAGTTAGGTGAGTTCCTCTTTCATTCCCAATCAGCTCATGAACTTCATCTATTACTACCCATCTTAGATGCTTCAAGAATGCTTTGAATTTCTCTTGCGTAAGTATTATTCCGAGTGATTCAGGTGTAGTAATAAGAATATGTGGAGGTTTTTTTACCATTTTCTGTTTTGCTATTCTTGACGTATCCCCATGTCTTATCTGCGCATCAAGGTTTCTCCTTTTTGCATAATCAATTATTCTTCGATGAACATCATTATTCAATGCTCTTAGTGGTGTGATATACAGTACAAAAATTGCACTATCTTGAACAAAATCTATATTTCTCGCTCTCTCGCTATCGAGGAGAGAAAGTATTGGAATCAATGAAGCCTCCGTCTTGCCAGATCCTGTGGGCGCAACTAGAAGGCAATTTTGCTTTCTGGAAATAACTGGATAAGAAATCTTTTGAATTTTTGTGAGATTTTGAAATCCTTCGTGCCTAAAGGATTCTAAGATCTGTTCATCAATGACATTCATTCAACTTCTTGATTTTTCTGCTTCAGGATCATGACTTGATTTGACTTTCATTTTCTCATATAGTATAGTTACGAAAAGTCCTGCAATAAACAGGCCAACTGCAATTTGAACCAGAGTGTCAAAGTTCATTGATAATTATTCTAAACATACGTTTCTCATTTATAAATCGATTGAAATATCCTAGGAATCTAAGTTACCATGAAACCCTCTCACATTATTAGATAGTTGGGATAATATTCTATTTGCAATTGATAAACAGGTCTTCCATAGCTCTGCCGCTACACCATGGACATCCGCCTCAATACTTGCTTGCGCGGATGAAAAAACTTGCTTCTTCGATTTCTAAAATACTAATTGAAGATAAGGGAACATGTGAGTTTTTGAAGAGATTGGCTGATCCGTTATGGTTCCAATCATTTGGATGCGTATTAGGATTTGACTGGCACTCTTCTGGATTGACGACAGTTGTCACAGGTGTACTGCAACGCTCAATCAATTTGGAAAATCACGGAATAATGATTGCAGGTGGTAAAGGGAAAAAGTCAATATCCACAAGGAGCCAAATTCCAAATTTGGCAACAATCGCAAATATGACAGGTAAGAAAATATCTGATCTTGTCTACGCTGATAAAATGACGGCAAAAGTTGATAATTCTGCTGTCCAGGATGGATACAACCTCTATCATCATGCAGTTTTCTTTGATGATAAAGGGGATTGGACCATAATACAACAGGGAATGAATTCTGGCATCAAGATGGCTAGAAGATATCATTGGATTTCTGATAGGATTTATTCTTCATACCTATCTGAACCACATTCAGGAATCATTTGTGATAAAATACATCGGGATGTGCTAGACATGACTGCACATGATTCTCTAGAAACCCAAAAAGCTAGTGTAGATCTCATAAATGGAAATCCTAACAATCTCATCACTTCCATAAAGAAACTACAAAACGCAAGATTCAAAACGATGGATGACTGGATCTTCGATCACAACTCTAAAGGTAATACTGAATTGAGTTATGAAATGCCAAGACATCTTAATTGGAAGACTGTCAAGAAAATATATGATATTCAACCAAGAAATTATGAAGAATTTGTTACTATCGATGGGGTAGGCCCTTCTCTAATTAGGGCACTTGCTCTTATTTCCCAATTAATTTATGGCTCGAAAACTTCATGGCAGGATCCAGTACAATTTAGTTTTGCACACGGAGGTAAAGATGGAGTTCCTTTCCCAATTAATAGAAATACATTTGATAGATCGATCAAGTTCTTAAAGGAGGCAATTGAAGCAGGAGAAATATCTGGGGAAGAAAAAAGAACTGCACTAAAGAGACTATCATCCAATTTAAGAATAATACTTCCAGGATATGGTCAATGAAATTAGGGCCATTTTGCAAGTTTTTATGAAGGTATATTTCATTTAGAACATTCAATATTTAAATCCGAGATTTTCTCTATTGGATAAGTAGCTTGTCTTTTTACGAAAGACTCAAAAAAATAAAGAGCATTGTACTTCTTTGGTTTAGGGCAATAAGAATAAAATTCATTCTTGCATCAATCATAGCCGTAAGTAATGGTATTGCCATTAGTTATTGGAAGACTGGAACAATTGATCCAGGATATGCGCTACTAACCTATTTTGGAATAATGTGCTTGCACGTTAGTGTTGATCTGCTGAATGATTATTCTGATTTTAAGAGAGGAATTGATACCAACACAAAGAGAACAAGGTATAGTGGCGGGACTGGTGTCATACCTGAAAATCTAATTAATCCTAAAGTTATTTATTTTGCAGGCGTCGTATTTTTAATTCTGGGCGGTTTGACAGGATTATATTTTGTTACTGTCAAAGGAATTGTAATATTAATCCTCTTATCCTTCGCGATTATTTCAATTTATTTTTACTCTACAAATATTGTAAATGCTGGCCTAGGAGAGCTTTTTGTGGCAATCAAAGGTTGCATGATCGTAATGGGTTCATATTATATTCAAAGCGACACAATTGATTTAAGTTCCGTCTTTGTTGGTATTATTGTTGGTCTTTTGTCGTCTGTTGTGCTCTTAGTAACATCATTTCCAGATTATGATGCTGACAAGAAAGGTGGGAGGAGAACTCTGGTAATTTTATCTGGTAAAGAAAATTCTGTCAAGATCTTTACTGCCGTCATTATGGTAACATATGGAATGATTATTGGTGGCGCTATTTTCAATATTATACCTTTATTTTCAACTATTGGCTTATTGTCAATCCCATTTGCTGCCCGGGCAATTAACAAACTGAGGAGATTTAATGATACTTCTCAGCTAATCTCAAGTATGGCAAATTCAATAATCTATTCAAGGATTTGTGGAATATTACTGGCAATAAGTTTTATTATATGAGAATGGATTATGTTTCCTATTCTGATATTATCAATACCATATGATCATGATCATGTTATAATGATAATCAAACATCGCCTGAGTAATAAATTTGCCAAGATCTAATACTGATTTTAAGATTGAGCTTGAAATATTGCTAAAAACTAATAGATTTGGAAAAACAATTTATTTTTTTGATGAGCTGGACTCGACGCAAGATTACGCTAACGGGTTACCAATTATTGAATCAATGCATGGTATGATAGTTATTGCAAAAAGGCAAAAAATGGGCAAAGGGAGAATTGGGAGAAATTGGATTTCTCCAAAGGGCGGTTTATGGATGTCCATTATTTTTAGACCAAAGTTTAGTGTGAATAGCATTATATTTACTCAATTCATAGGTGCTATAGCAATAGCTGAAGCCATAATGCAAGTTACCAAAATTAAATGTACATTAAAATGGCCAAATGATGTTCTTATTAATGACAAAAAAGTTTGTGGAATACTGGTAGATGTAAACCTACACGGTAACGATAAGGTAATTGTCATGGGTATCGGATTAAATGTAAATTTTGCTTCCTCTTTAGTTAATGACAATTTGATCGACCATTCTCTTAAGGCAACTTCTCTCAGCAAAGAGTATGGTAATGAGGTTGATCTTGTACACTTGACGAAAGCCATTGTTGATAGATTGGAGCATTATTATTACGAGCTGCTAAGCAATGGTAAAACGTTAGAGATAATAGATTTGTGGAAAAAAAATTCTGATATTATTGATAAAAAAGCCACAGTGTATGATGGGAATGAGATAGTAGTAGGACAGGTTATTGATATTGATAAAGATGGAACTTTATTAATGAGATTAGGTGATGGATCAATTAGGAGCGTATCATACTACAGTAATGTCACGTTCCGTTAGTTTGGATGACTTCACCACTCTAATGAGCTTTTCTTCCAACAAGTGGACTTTCAAACATTGCATTATAATTTTAGAACAACGCGATGTTTCTCTTACTCTAGTTCTCAAGACTGCAAGTAAAATTCGATTCTGAATTTTGCAATTGGCGCTTGTTTTTTATGTTCTTGAATGCTCTATAGTCAGCTCATTTTCTTGATCTTCATCTTTAACGTATTTTTTGCAATGACAGGCATCCATTTCTGCAATACGATAGACGCATCTACCCTTCCTATGCATGTCCATCCAATGCCAACTTACATCATGGCCACAGATACAATTAGTCATTTTGAAAAAATCTAAGATTTGTATCTTATTCATCTCTGTCAATTATCTTAGTCTTTTTGATTTATTATTGTCAATTCTTGATATGCTGTCTCAATGATTATTACTATACTCAGAGAATTAAGAGTTAGTTAGAATGATCTTTTCTTGATTTGGTCCTTACTTAACTTAATAAACTTAGTATAAACAAAGATACACAGAGCGAATTGGCAAGAAAAACTGATCCTCCCAGCATGGGCAGTGGATCAATGAAGATTCTGAAACTAAGATTTCCAAAGAGTACTGCATACATTAGGATAAACATTAACGTAGTTCAGATACTAAAACAGATTTGCAAACAATGTGAAAAACAGATACCTGCTTTTGTATTGGAACCGATTCAGAAGGCGACTGAAGAGCTGGATGTAATCTTTCGACAGAGGAGTAAAGGATTGCTCCTGACTAGGAGGAACAACCTCATTGTAGTCCATGCAGATACGAGGTATACATTTGGAAACAGGTATACACTGGAAAGCGATTTCGATGGCTCAAGTATTAGTGTTGCCGTTACAGGTTCTGGCAAATTACATGATTTGATTATTGATGTTTCCAAAAGAGGTAATGTCATGATGAGTTACAAAACCCTGGCAAAGAAAGCTCACGATGGAAATACGAATGTAATCGAATTGCTATTATCAATCATTCCATCAAATGGGATCGATAGCATTTATACGTATTATTATACGGTTCGCAGGGATAATTTGAGAAAGTCAGATTCGGATTCTTCGAGAAAATTAGAACTCAAGATTAGATGCCTATCACTTTCCCCAGCGCCCTATGTAATAACTGAGAAGGGCGGAGTCCGTAAATTGATGGCAAGGGAATTCAAAAGGATGTTTGGAGTCAAATTGCTAAAGGTACCTACGATCGCAACCAATCGGAACATGCGGGATCTGAAAAACATCAATAATTCGTATCGCAGGTTGCGTCCATATATCAACGGGCGCTGTTCCTATGACGAGGGACTCAAAAACGGTGATTTCCGTTACGTTTCAAACGAGTCACTTCTGGGCAAGATCCTGGATCAATATAATGCTTGCAAAATGCACCTGCCCCGGGTTGTAATAGGTAAGGTAAATGAGCTGGTCGGGAATGGGCTGTTTGCCGGACAAGACATCGCATCTGGAACGATAATAGGAGAATATAGTGGAGCAATTACAGAAGTGGCTCCAATTCCGGCTAATGAGAGCATGGATAACACCTATTTTGCGCCCTATTCTACAGACCAAGTTCCTGGTGGCGAGAGGTTTGTCATAGATGCAAAAAATGCTGGAAATCCAACCAGATTTATTAATCATTCAGACGATAATTCGAACGCTGTATGGGTGCCCGTCTTTGATGGAGAAAAATTTCGTTTGATAATTGTGGCTACTAAAGCCATCGCGGAAGGGAAACAGATTCTTTTGAAGTATCGTTTCAGTTACTGGTTAAATCCACAAATCCCAAGCCCTGTTCCTACTTTCTAATTTCTCCCAGTCTTAAAAGTATTGGCCAAATTAGATACTTAGTAGTCTTATTTGTATCTGGATACGATGATTTTATGGGGTTTAGTAAAAAAACAGTGGAATTTTCAGGGTTTATGGGATTATCTTTACAAATCTAAACGTAGGGATCCATCTCGCTTTTTCTAAGGCCCTGCCCAATTAAACGCTATATGCTTGCTGGACCTTCCACTCCTTTTCCATTCGTATCGATACTCAGGAACATTAACTTCATCAGTAACAGCTGTTCCCCATGTTGCAATAGTACCAGGTCCCACTTCACTTCCCGGAGGATTAGTAGTCTGAACTCGTTTGCCCGGAGGAGTCATTGGACCACTCAGAGCCTCACCTTTGGCAATTACTTTTCCTGGTATCTCTACACTCCAATGAGCAAGATCTTCTGCAATTTCAAATTTTATCGGAGCGAAGTCTATTCCGCGGACCTCTCCAATTAACTTTGCAAATTCAGCCATAAAACCACCTGCCTTTCCAGTAAATATCATATTCAAGGCATCTCTCTGTTTCTCATTGGCCTTTTCATCAAAGAAAACCGCAATATTTGCCTTGGTGTTACCTGCCCAGATATTGCCTTTGAAGTCAGCCAACGCCAAAACGTTCAATCCATCAAGTGGTATCTCCCCATAGAGACCTTTCTTAATATGATATGCCAACACACCATCACAGTCGCCGTATGTGGGTGTTTGAGCGAAAGTGCAAGGACATGGTATATTACATTTGCAAACGTCAAACCAATCTCCTGAAACATTCCATCTCGGTACATTCATTTATTCAAACTAACATACAATCATATTTTAGCATTATACTCTACCAATTTGAGTTCAGAACCGTATTGTGAAAATGTTGTTCTAAATCGTAAGCACAGGCAATATGCCTTGTAACAAAGGGATCCATCTGGACTATGTTCATCTTTTTTATGTCCGCAGCTAAGACAGATGTCATATATCCGTATTAAATGTACGTCAAATTCAGAAATAGCGGTCTAAGATCTTATTTCAGTAATGTGGACAGGTGGGTCTATGCTTTATAGTTACAGGGCTTTCACCGCTATCTCCACATTGAGAACATGTATAAAATCTGTCATCCTTTTTCTGAATATCCTTAAGTCTTTTGATTAAACTTACCAGAGTTTCTAGACCAACGGGTTTTTTCAAAGGCTCCACATCACTCAACTCTCTCAGTTCATCTATTTCAGTCTCAAAGGCGGTCATAAATATTATCTTAATATTATTATCCATTTTTTTCACTTTTTTTACGAATTCTATACCTGACATATCTGGCATTCGTATATCCGTTAATATGAGCGAGTACAATTTTGGATTCATCATTATACTCGAAAGTGCGATACCGGGACCAATGAATGCCTTTATCTTCCATCCTTTCGATTCCAAATAACCTTGAAGTAGATCGAGAATGTCTGGTTCATCATCGACAATCATGATATATTTCAATGTACTCTCGAGACTATTAGGAGGCCCCGGGACTTCCTTGGTTTGGTCCAGACTCAACGACATATGGAACGTCCTCTTAAGTAAATTAGTTTATAAATATTTAATTATTTTGATTCTCGATTTGAGACGTAACATCTTATTTTGAACGATAGACAATAAAAAATTTACTTTTTTTCTAAGTTCAGTGCCATCTACAAGTTTGTAGAAGTTATTAATTTGGCATGACATTCAGCACAAATCATCATATCATCTACACCGAAAAGTGAATTAGTTTTTTGTTTGTAGTGATCACATCTTGTCTCGTTAATCATGTTATACTAAGCGCATTATACCTTAAATTGGTTTATCAGAATCAATTCAAGATTTTGGAAAATAGTATACGTTCCTAGTATTAACATTAACCTTAAGTTAGGGTGCTTCAACTAACTTCTGTGTGATGAATTCCGTTATGATATTTGCTCTAATATCCTTGGCACTGGTCGCAGCAATGTTCCTATTCGCACTTCCAAATCCTGTCCAAGCCAAAATTAGTTTCTGTGCAGACGGTGCTGGTATATTTCAGTGCTTCATAAAAGAAAATGATTGTAAGGCTTTCGCAGAGAATAATGATGGGACAACATGCATAAGAAGTAAAACGTAGCGGCTTGAATAAAAAATATTAACTATCACATGCATTCAAAGTGTGGCCAATTGGTAAAGTATATGCCCAATTAATTTATCTATTAGAAGTTTAATAGATTTACTGTAAATTATTGCTAGGAGCGACTTTTTCAAGAAATAATGTAATTATTCTTCTTATTATAGCAATAATTGGTATTGGACTCTCAATACTTTCATACCAGTATTCATCATTTACGGCAAATGAGATAGCAAATATCTCATCACAAGATGTAAGGTCTAATGCAAGGATCGAGGTTTACCAATTATCCCGCATTCTTGTAAGGAGTATGGAATCTATTTCTAATAACCTGCAGGGTTTGAGCAATTCCGTTTCGCTGTTGGATATTAAAAATGATAATGTTCAAAGATTGTTTGATTCAGCACAATCATCAACTAAGGATTTGACAAATGGATACTATATGTTTGATATGCATGGACAAATTATTTCTAAAACAAGTAACAAATCTCTTGAAGCGAGTTACTTTGGAATCCAGGCAAACACATCCGATATCTTTCTATCACCGAATACTCGTAATACGACGTACTATAGCAGTATCATTGATGTTAATAACCAATTTCCATTGCTCTTCATATCATATCCAGTGTTAAAAGATAAAGTTACTACTAATAATGGCACATCCAATTCGAACATGTCAAATTTTGAAGGAATAGTATTTACTACAATTGATTTATCGAAACTTGGAGAGTTTTTGCAGAAGGAATTGTCTCCTGAATTCGCAAGTAATGTTGGATTAATTGATAAGAATGGTGTAATTTTGTATTCCCAAAATAGGAACGTGGTGGGAAAGAATTACCTCACGCCAGAATTTCAGGATCTTATTCCACCTGAGATTAAAGATATCTACAACAATATACTAACCACATCATTGACTGGAGGTTCAGGGTTAAGAGATATCTCGTTCAATGATAACATGACTACTATTGCTTATCAACCAATTACTTTGGACGGTGAGTTCCTGTGGTCACTATATATTAGTACTCCACACAGTTTAGCCTCTAACGTCGGTTACCTTATCAATCAACAGAAAAATTTCAGCACCATTGTAATAATTGTTGTAGGATCCATGGCATTTGGTATTGCATTTTTGATTCTATCGTGGAATAAACGATTGGAAGGTGCGGTGCAATCCAGAACAGTCCAGCTAAAAAAGACAAATGAATCCTTGACTGAATCAAATAGTCTGCTTGCCTCTGCGAATAAACAGCTGGAGATTCATGACAACATGCAAAAAGAGTTCATTAATGTGGCTGCACATGAGCTAAGAACTCCAATAATGCCAATTCTAGGTGAAGCAGAACTAATAGAAAATGATATCAGTGAAAATGAATTTGCAAGTGTCAGTAAGGAACAGATCTCATCAATAATTCGCAATGCAAAAAGACTTGATAGGTTAGCAGCAGATATTTTAGATGTCACAAATATTGAAGGTAAATCACTAAAATTGAACAAGAGTACATTTGATATTGACGAAATATTGTCAGAACTAGTAACAGAATATTCGAGACATATTGAAAATGATCAATCAAAGAGCAAGAAGGTCAAGATATTATACGAACCAATTCATCAAAAAATATTTGCAGACCGGTATAGAATCACACAGGTGATCTCAAATATTATCAATAATGCAATAAAATTTACTGAACAAGGATCAATCTCTATTGAAGGAACTATGGGCAATAGCGAGCTAACGATAAAAATTACCGATACTGGTAAGGGAATTGATAAGGAAATAGTCAATCGCTTATTTGACAAATTTGTGTCTCGCTCAGAGCAGGGAACCGGATTAGGATTATTTATCTCAAAAAACATAATGGAATCGCATGGAGGAAAAATTACTGGATTTAATAATGAAAATGGCACTGGAGCGACATTTGTTTTTACTTTACCATTGGATAATATTCCAAAGACCAGTTAATCCACATGCTTGCCTTATCTTAGTCTACATACGATTGAGACGTCATTAACATTTGTACCCGTAATTTTGGTGTATAAGGCGCCGTTTATCTTGTTAAATAATGTGTTGCTATCATGATTTTTGAGATATTTTGATACTCCCAACCCTTGTCGTGTTATGGATTGTAACATATGTAAATTTATTACTGCACCAGCCGCCAATGAATTACCATCAATACCATCAGTACCAAAACTAGTAATAGTAAAATCCATACCACTATCTATTTTTTTAAAGCATGACGCGGCAGAAAGCACAGCTTCTTGATTCCTGCCTCCAATACCATTGAGTTTGTTTTTTAAATCAACGGTGGTTTCACCACCAAAAACAAAAGCGTAAGGTGTAGAGATGGAGGGAAAATCACTAACAAGCCTGAATAGAAATCCACCAAGATTTGTAGCCTTTCCTGTGAAGCCGGAACCCAAATTCATTGTCTTTATTCCATTTTTTTCTAAAAATACTTTAATATTTTGGCATGCAATAGTGTTATTGCCAATTATAACGTTATTAATATTAGAAAATACACGATTGCCTGGCTTTGGAGTATCTCTGATATTTCCTGAAATGCCATTGGAAATATAGGTCCTGAGTTTTTTAGATACTATTTTATTATTCCAAATTTGATATTTTACAAGTACATTTTTGGCGTCTTCAAAAGTCGTCAGATCCGGTACTGTAGGACCTGAAGCGATTACATCTATTTTATCATTAACAACATCTGATAGAATCAATGTCAATAGTCTAAACTTTCGATTAATTATTTCTGCCAGCCTTCCTCCCTTTACTTTAGACAGATGTTTTCTAACTGTATTCATTTCATCTATTGATGCTCCTGAGGAGAGTAGTTTTTTGGTTATTTCTTGTTTTTCTGCCAAACTTAAGATATCAATAGGCAAGGGCATAAGAGCAGAAGCTCCTCCTGATAAGAACATTATCACGAAATCATTTTTTTTCACTTTTTTGAGCATTTCAACTATCCTTTCTGTGCCTAAAACTCCACAGGAATCTGGAATAGGATGAGACGCCCATGTTGCTGAGCAGAACTTGTTTTTCATCCTAATTCCATATGGAACCGTAATGCAGCATGATTTGATCTTTTTATTTTTCACGATATTCAAGAATGCATCTGCCATTGATGCTGTTGCCTTGCCCGCTCCAATCAGGTAAATTGACTTAAAATCATTTAGTTCAAAACCGATCTTTTTTCCACTGTGATCAATTACGGTTAGATAATTGCGCTTTACCAGTACAGATTTTTTTATAATGGATGAGGGATTTACCGACTGCAGGCCTACTTCGATGGCATCCAGCGTAAGAGCTAATGAATCAGAATAGTTGTTTCTTAGCATCTCTGCTTTGTTCTGTAGCCTCAGATTCGTCATTAATTCACAAATTACCTCATATTTTAAAAGAGTATAACCCTGGGGCATTAGCTAACAAATAAATAAATATTTTGAGTACAATCCTTGAGTTTTAGATAATAGAATTCTTACAATTTACCAAGTCCTTGTTGATAATTTTTCCAAGCATAGACAGAATTTAGCCATAATATTGTTTAAAGAATTAATATGTGCACGACAGAAACGGTCTGTAAACGTTAATGAGGATTACAATTGTACTTAAAGGATAAATGGTTGCGGATCTTCGTTTGCGTGGATCAATCGGGAGAAGGGGATTAATGTATGTGTCCTACTATGGAAAATCCAGAGCATTTATAGCAAATTATCGTTCATGGAGAGAATATGACTCGGCCGGCAAGACTGCGGAGGTCGCATCATCGATTATAAGTCATGAATCAATACACCTTGCATTGAATAAGTTTTCTGTTCATGCTTCTGACAAATTAGATAATCTATTTGGTAGATCTAATTCGTGGGAAGTCTATCCTCATGGATTGGGAGATCTTAATAGGGTTAAAAAAGCAAGACGCAGAAATCGAAAAATGCGGCGCATTTCTGAAAATTAGATAAAACCCGTAAATGGACGACAGAAATAATAATGATTAAATTGGCTGCAGTAAGTTTTGGAAAGTATGCCTGCGATTTACTTTACTCCGCAAGATGCTAATAGAGTATTACCTGAAGTAAAGAAACTATTTTCTAGCATTACTATTCAGAAAAATAAGGTAATTAAACTTCAGGAAGAATTACAACGATTGGTTAGTGATGGAACGAAATTTACTCCTTTCATAAGCAAGAAACAGGAGCTAAATAGGGCCGTCTTCAAATTGTACGAAACCATTGCGGAATTGGAGAATAAGGGCGTTATGATAAAGAGTGTTGACGAGGGTCTCTTGGATTTCCCATCTTTGAGGTTTGATGAAGAGGTATGGCTTTGTTGGAAAGACGGTGAGAATGAAATAAAGTTCTGGCATAGAAAGGACGAAGGTTTTATGGGAAGAAAACCATTGTCAACAACCAATATAATTGATCGTTAGTATGCGGAACTTGTATCAAGCGTCCTTAATAGGTTACCAATCATTAGAACTGTTGAGTATAAGTAAATGGATAGAATAAGAAAGCAATTAGGTAATTTGCGAGTTACTACTCTTAGAGCATTTGGTTTGGATGAAACGAGAAGAGTAGTTGACGAACTGAAATAATAGTAATCTAACTCTTATACAATATTCAGCATTTATAAAGTGTAAACAAATATGGTGTTTCTTTTTTTTCGTCAAGTGTCCAAGAACTGGGAAGGTTTATGCACTTCACTATTTTCAGTCCAGAGTCATCCATGAATTTTCCCCACCCATACTTAGATTTGTCTCGTGAATATCTATAGGCTCGATTTCCCATTAACGTAATACCTACGTTGTGCAATTTTGCTTTATATTCTTTCAGGTGATTTAGAATGCTGTAAGATAATATTTCACCTGAGTCGGGTAGCGCAGAAATGAAAATATTGGTATTTTCTAGTTTGAATTGAGAGTAGTCTATCGAATTCGAATCGCCATTAATGACTTCGTATTTTACGTTACTAAAATTAGATATTTTATTTTGGAGGTCGCATAGATCCTTATCAATCTCTACTCCTACAGAATTAAGACCAAGTATAGTACCACAAAATATCAATCTTCCATCACCTGATCCTATGTCTATGATATTTTCAAATCCCAAACCTTTTGCAACTAGAGTCAATACAAGTGCTGAGAGTCCCCATGTTGGAAGAAACGGTTGATAAAGCGTTTCATATTTTTTGGAACTCGTCCAAAATTGATTTACACCGCCTTCGTAAGATATGCACGGGATATTAGAAAGTGTTACATCTTGTTGTTTGTAATATATTTTGTTATACTTAAAGAAAGTATGCAGTTTTTCCAATAGCCCTTTGTCAAATAAGTTTTGGTGATTTGCAACTGGGACAAATTCTCTAATATGATTATGCGAACGTATTTCACCAAGATATTCGTTCTTAAGTTCAACCAAATGTTTCGCCAAATAGTCCAGTTCCAATACTCATAATGATGGTTTTTGGCAAATATATATTCGAATGTTTATAGTTTAATCAACACCAATGATGAGGTAAATAACATTAACGAAGCGAAGAATTGTAAATAAAATATACGACCACACCTCTAGTGGGGTTCTATTATTTAGGATCTTCCTTTCTCTCTAATGTTGGGCTTAGTTTAGTATCAAATTTGATTCATACCTCTTACTCGAATTTGTGGATTGTAATGGAAACTTTAATTCTACGTTATTCGTAATATATATCGGAATCTAGTAACATGGATTATTTTTTTTGTTCACCCAGACGCATTCGAACTATTGGCAATAGATTTGGATTTTTATTTTATCCGGATCTAGTATGAAGAATGATTTCTTGTTTATTTTATTATTACCATCCGTTAAGACTTCTATTTTCATTCTCTTCATTTGACGTAATAATTCATCAAAATTTTCTTCAGATTTTAAATTTAAGGCAAAATGATCTAGACCATGTTGTGTTGAATCGGCCTTGGCTATATTATTACCTAACCAAGTGTTGATTGCGATGTGATGATGGTAAGAATCGGCAGCAAAGAAATTTGCACCAGGATATGAACCGGTTTGATGGAGGCCAAGCACTTCTGAATAAAAATTACTTGATTTAATTAGATCTGACACGTTCAAATGAATATGACCTATTGCTGTATCAGCAGGCATGTGCCACACTAACTGGTCTTCAGCTTCTTTTAGCAACTGTTTCAGATTTAGATGATCAGTCTTCATTTCTATCTGAAATTGGCTGGTTCTATTCCACTCTGATGGACATCTATCTCTGTAAATCTCGACACCATTAGAATCTGGATCTCTTAAGTAGAGCGATTCTGAAACTGCATGGTCCGCAGCTCCTTCAAAATAAAGTTGATTCGAATTATCAGTCAAATGCTTAAATATGTTTGCAAGATATCTTCTTGACGGTAACAAGATGGCAAAATGATATAGCCCTGCTTTTCGAATTGTTGATTGTTCTCCTTCAATCACTGTATTTGCTATATCTATTCTAGATAATTCTAAAATATAATTTTTTTCGTTACTGTCCACCGATGAAAGTAATGCGTTATCATCTGAAGCTTTTCCTATTAAACGAAAACCTAGTAAATCACGATAAAAGCTGAGCGATCTTTCGATATTGTGAACATTAAGTTTTACATTAGCCACCGACATGTTAATACTAATCTCAAACGATTTGGAAAATTCCAAGTCTGATACTAGTTCTCTCTACCCATTATCATCTGCATCAAACCAAATTGCCTCATCTTTCCAACCAGATCACAGAAGGAATCTCCAATCGAACAGTAGTAACTAAATTCATATTTTCACTTCCTTACTTACGTAACAATTTAAAGGCGTGATCTTCACTACCCGTTCTAAAGTAATGTAGTATCCATAAAAGTGCAAGTGGTTCTAGAAGTCTAGACCCTTCTATTCCTCCTATGTCAATTGTTTCCCATCCAAACTTTGAAAGTATATCATTTGTTACAATTTTTTTGGCACCTTCGTCGTTTCCACAAATAAACATAGTGGGCTTTCCTCCAGTAAAATCAGGATGTACCATGTGGAGGTTTCCAACAATATTAAATGACTTTACAACTTTGGAATCAGGCAACATTCTTTGAATGGTTTCGCCAGCGGAATCCGTGTAACCTAAAGCTAGGCTTGGTGGCATTCCTTTGGAAAAATCCAGGGGATTGGTAACATCAATGACGACTTTATTAGCCAGATTTTGAGGATTAGCCAGGTGAATTGCTTCAGCTGTTCCCGTCCACAGGGTTGCTAAAACGATCATATCGCCGAAAACTGCCGTGTCGGCAAATATTCCTGATGATGCATTTTCATTTCCGTGTTTGTTAATCCACTCGGTAATTTTACTCTGGTTCGGATCTCGTGATCCTATTCTAACGCTATGTCCGAGTTCAATAAATCCATCTGCTAATTTACGCCCTACGTCACCCGAGCCAATTATTCCAATTTTCATGATACAAATTTCTCATCCCAATTTATAGGCTTTACAGACAGCATCATAAAAATTGAGACCGGACAACTAATTTACAAGTTTGAGATTACTCGTATTTGTCTGAGTTTGACTCTGCTTCTTTTAATGATTCAAGTATCCTTGCGTTTACATTATCCATATTCAAATTTCGCTTTAGGTAACCTGCAAAGTCGGTTGGAGTAATTATGCCAAGCGGTTTAGTTATATCATCTCCCTCTACAACGAGCAGATGCCTAACTTTATTGTGCAACATTAAATCGGCGGCTACTCCTACTTCGGAAATTGCATCTGTAGTCACTAGCTCGTCTGACAAAATATCTTTAACATTTGTTTTTCTGCTGCTTGAATCATTAGCGCACACCTTCCTTACTAGGTCTCTCTCTGTTATTATGCCGATAGGTTTGTTGGTACTATTTACAACCACCAATGAGCTAATGTTCTTGTCGCGCATCTTCTTTGCAGCATCTTGAACTGAACTGGATCCTTCAATGGTCTGAAGTTTGTTGGTCATTATTTCTCCAATCGTTGTCAATATTCTATCTCCGATGTATGTATGTCCAACAACTATTAAAATTGTTTAAGCATTTGTAGTCACTTTTTCAAAAAAATGGAAAAGCTAAATACCAGGTAATAGAGCCCTAATGCATGCACGGTTCGAATCCCATTGCACTCGGACCTTGGCATTAAATCGAATAATCGACAATATTTTCATTGATGTTAATGAGTGAATATCTCAATTTTATAAAAACAAGAACCAAATTGGACTTTTGATTACATTTTGAATTTGCTCTGACGAATCGTAATGAAAGGCGTAATAATCTCTCTGCATTTAGACATCTTAAGAATCCAATGTAAAAACGAGAATCCTCTTAATCATCTCTTAATATATGCAAATTCTCGAATGGCAGAACTTTTATAACGTTATTACTATCTTTTCCTTGGTTGCATTATGATAAAAGCGTTACTGTTTGTAATAGCGTTACTAGCAACAATAGCTACAACGGCAACAACAGCCAATAATGTAAGTGCAGAAAAATGTGAAGACATAAAGGGTGTCGAAAAGTGGGACGCAGAAGGACATGGATCCAACGATCCATCTTCCAAAGAGTTTAAGGAAATGCTCAACGATGATTCTGTAACCATATGCGAACTTGCGGAATCGATTGACCATATGGAAGTAAAAGGCTCTGTAGATGATTGGTCCGACTTTAAGGATACAACTGTCTTCATGAGCACTACCGAAAAGGTGCAGGATTGTCTAAAAGATAGGTTCGATCTGCCTGACGATGATGGTGACGAACATCTAGCAGACTATGAGATCCAAAAATGCGCCACTGGTGATTACTAAACGATAGAATCTAAACTTTGATTCCTTTTTTTTAATTAAGCTAGATTTTATTCCATCTTTAATGAAAGAATAAGATCATTTCCTAAAGACAGTATATAAATGGGTGATTTCAGCAGAATCAAATTCAATACTTACAATTTGTCTTGAGATTTACAGTCTGATTTCCCAAAATGCTCCAGTCTTGCAGTGTAAGCAAGGTGGAAAAATTTCACCTGCTACAATTTCTAATCTTTTTTCGTTTTCTGTGGGCTGACATGCACTGTTTTGCATGTGTCCAGCAAAATGGTATGTGCCTGTAGAAGGTACGGCTTGATCCGTATGAAATTTTACCATTACATTGAATATTATTTTATTTGATATAAGGATTAAACTATATTTAGAACGAACGCGCCTTCTTCTCTCATTTTTCTGACGATTCCGTAGATTTGTTGAGAAGTATTTATCTCCTTGGCTAACTTTTGCACGTAGGCATTCGAGGATGCAAGTATATTCTGAAAAATCAAATTCGCGCCGACGTCTAATAATTTAATAATGCGAAGTTTAGAAGAGAATAAAATCATAGAGATTAAACAAGATTACGGGTAGACAAGAAAATTAGATGTCCGAGTCTACAGCGTGCTTCCAATCAACGTCTCTCATTGGCTGACTAATTTTCAAACAACATGTTGGGCTTTTCTTTTCCTACCAACAATTCACTACGAGGAATCTTGAGATGTTTCATTCTAATACGAATATCAACGTATTGGGTAAACCCAACTCTAAACTTCACTAAATCTAACGAAAGACAAGAATCAACACAACAACCCGCATCCGTCCTAAATGGCACTTGCTCAATAAGCCTTCTTGACAGACGGGACAAAGCAAACCCTTGATGCAATACAGGAATTATGGCATCGGAATTTTTTACTTTCGATAGCAACGATTCAAAATGTGCTATCTTAAACCAACGATAGCCTTCATATGTTGCAGTGCGGGGCGGATCTGGAGGCAAGAAAGCCGAGATGTTAGTATCTATATTGGTATCATCACGACCGTTGTTATTGCACCAGCCAGATATGGAATCATACGATTCGTCATAATTTACTATTGCATCAACATTTTCTTGGGTCACAATTAGATCGTCGGGCAGGATCATAAAATGAGTATAGTCGCTTTTCAAAAAGTAATTTCTTGCTTTGTTGTATGCTTCGTCTTGTGGAAAATATTTAATCCACAGTTTAGAGATCCCGTTTATCTTTCTGATGGCCTCGTAAAACTCTGGGATACTACGCGGATTGAATATTACTAATAATGGTTTCATTGCTATCGTGGTTAATATGTAGTTAAGTCCGGTAGTTATTTACTATTTCTCGAAATTCGTCAACGTAGAAAAATTACATTAAAAGCTAGATCATTATAAAGCTTTTTAATATTATTTCTTGTTAGTTACTTCAAATCCATTCATCACCATCGAATTGTCTTCTTTTTTACAACATACAACATATGTCTTACACAATATTTAGTTATATCCCAACGTCTAAGATTTAGACGCTTTTGTTTTTAAAAAAGGTAACAATCGAAGTGTTCATTAAATCCGACGTAAAGCGACTTGACTTAAAGAGAAGTCAAATGTAGCATTGAAAAAATATTTGTTGTCCGCGCATCCCTTCAACCCAACTGGATTACTTGAAACCAACAAGATGAACTATATAAATATGCATTTGGCTTGCAGGATAGCACCAATTTATTATAAAGTAACAACTAAATCCTGTAATCGGAATAAAACAGAACTCTAACCTGCCATCTAGGATTAAAGTCCCAATAAGTGACCAGAATCGTTAATTGCAAACTTTATTTAATACTTTGTATCAAAATAGGTACTTGTCGTTTGACACCTGGAAGAAAATGATGGCTGAACAAAATAGAATAATCACTGAAGCCTTTAGAAGTCAATCCCAAATGCTAAATGATGCGATTAAACAATTTAGTGAAAACAATCCCAGAATGATAAGCAATTATATTCGGCAGCAAACTGAAATTTTTAATCAAATAATTCAACGGCAGAGCAAAATATTTACTGACGCTATGAAACAATTCGACGAAAAAAATACCAAAGCGTTA